>Ga0098036_1000144_pt1 | contig 35848 bp, 25 predicted proteins | sample 4_EtaG_FD_77064 | JGI IMG/M metagenome (GOLD analysis project Ga0098036, IMG submission 77064) | Marine viral communities from the Subarctic Pacific Ocean - 4_ETSP_OMZ_AT15127 metaG | ecosystem: Environmental > Aquatic > Marine > Oceanic | place: Pacific Ocean | collected 2015-01-07 | reverse complement strand
TGGAATACCAAACTTAAAAGAGGGTGATTGGAACGGACAGTCATTGCCACACTGTGGTGTAATAGTCAAAAACTCTCCCGGTAGTATAGGAGAGTCTTTCAACTTGAAGCTTTGGGAACACTATAGAGACAGCTTGTATTCTTGGCTTAAAAGAGAGGGAACTACAACCGCTTTAGCTGAATACATACTAAAGGAAATTTAATGCTTGGAATAAAAAGGGCATATTGCCTTTGTTTAGATAAAAGAGAAGAACACTGGCTTGATCTAAAACAACAGTGTGAATCTAAAGGGTTGGAATTCAATCGCTTTCTTGTGGGAAAAGGTGAGGTTTTTGACCCAGACGATTATGATAGATTGGATGTGTCTTCGCCAGAAAATTTAAAATGGGGTTATGGCGGTCACGAAAAAGATTCACCCGAAGAAGTTAGCAGGAAAGTAAACCACCACTACAACGCCTTTCTTTCTCATCAAGAAATGGCGAAAAAAGCACTAGAAGATGGCGATGAAAAGGTTTTATTCCTAGAAGACGATGCTTATTTTACCGAGAGGTTCAATGAAGTTATTGAAAAATCTGAGGAAAAAATACTGAGTCTAGACTACGACATACTTTATTTAGGATGGTGGATTGGTGACGAAGGGGATGACTTCAATAACACAGTAGAAGATACTTGGCAAAAGGAAAAACTACCAGCCGTTGGAAAAGCATCAAGAATTGGAGGACTACACGGCATCGTCTTTTCGAGAAAGATGCTAGATATAATTACACGGCTTACGCCTATTGATCCTGTAGACTCACAGTTATCTAAGTTTTTTCATGACAAAATAAACTCTTATTTTATAGCTCCAAAAATCATACACGACAAAGGTATTTTTAGTGAGTGTGAACAGAGCGTAACTACAAGGCACAAGCTATGATTAAGTTAATTGTTTTTGATCTAGATGGTGTTTTAGTAGAGGCCAGAGACATACATTATCTAGCTCTTAACGACGCTCTAGCAAGTATGGATGAAAGCTATGTAATAAGCCGAGAAGAGCATCTCTCTAGTTACGATGGCTTACCAACCTCTAAGAAACTAGCAAAACTTTCTAAAGAAAAAAGTCTTCCGGTTTCGTTTCATAAACATATTTGGAAAGAAAAACAAAAAGCCACAGAGAGGGTAATCTCAAGCGAGATTAAACCACAAGATCATGTAAGTGTCGCAATGACCCTAAGAAGGTTAAAATCAGAGGGTTACAAAATATATTGCGCTTCAAACTCTATAAGGTCTAGTGTTAAGTTAATGCTTCTTAAAGCTGGATATTTAGAATACATTGACGAATACCTATCTAATGAAGACGTAAAGCACCCAAAGCCACACTCTGAAATTTATCTGAAGTGCATGATTCATGCTGGAGTTAATCCTCAAGAATGTTTGATAGTAGAAGATTCACATATAGGAAGAGAGGCTGCTGCAAAATCTGGTGCTTTTGTGATGGGTGTTAGGGGCTTAAAAGATGTAACCCCTAAAAAAGTACTAGATGCGATTGATGACGCAAACAAAAAACAAAAACCAATTACACCAAAGTGGCAGGGTGGAAAAATGAAGGTTTTAATACCAATGGCTGGTGCTGGGTCTAGATTTGAAAAGGCCGGATACACATTTCCAAAACCCCTGATTGAGGTTAATGGAAAGCCAATGATTCAAGTCGTTGTTGAGAACCTAAATATAGAAGCAGAACATATATTCATAGTACAAAAAGAACATTATGAAAAATACAATTTACAATATTTGCTAAGTCTCATATCGCCAGACTGCAAAATAGTTCAGGTAGATAGCGTGACAGAAGGTGCTGCCTGCACGACCCTTCTAGCTGAGCAATATATTAATAATGATGAACCTTTGTTAATTGCTAACTCCGACCAGTTTGTAGACTGGAATAGCAATGAGTTTCTATACTCTATGCAGGCAGACAGCGTGGATGCTGGAATATTAACATTTGAATCTATTCATCCTAAGTGGAGTTTTGCTAAACTTAACGAAGATGGGTTTGTGTCTGAGGTAGCTGAAAAGAAGCCAATTAGCAATAAAGCTACTGTTGGGATTTATTACTGGGCTAAAGGTAAGGATTATGTCAAATATGCACGCCGAATGATCTCAAAAAACAAAAGAGTAAATAATGAATTTTATGTTTGCCCCGTATTTAACGAAGCAATAGAAGACAATAAAAAAATCAAGATCTTTGACATAGATAAGATGTGGGGACTTGGTACACCAGAAGACTTGGAGGTATTTTTAAATGGCGCTTAAAATTTTTATCGGTTGGGATTCTAGAGAAACCGAAGCTTACAAGGTTTGTGTAAAGTCTTTAAAAGAACATTCATCAGAAGAGCTTGATATTAAGCCTATAGTAAGACAATCCCTTATGGATACAGGGGAGTATTTCAGGGAGCAGCCAGAAGCAGGTTCTGTAGAATTTACCTACACTAGATTCTTAACTCCGTATCTAGCCGAATACAAAGACTGGGCTTTGTTTATAGATTGTGATTTTTTGTTTACGCAAGACGTAGCTAAATTGTTCGATTTTGCAGATGACAAATACGCATTAATGTGCGCTAAACATGATTATATTCCTAAAAACTCAGTCAAAATGGATGGGCAAAAGCAAGTTGCTTACCCTAGAAAGAATTGGTCTAGCTGCATTTTGTGGAATTGTGGACACCCAATGAACAGCCTTTTAACCCCAAAAACAGCAAGCGAATGGACGGGTTCTTATCTTCATCGCTTTACGTTTCTAAAGGATAATATGATTGGCGAAATTCCAATAGAGTGGAATTGGTTAGAAGGTGAGTATAATAAGGAAGAGTTTGAAAATACTCACAACAGACCACCCGCCGTAATACATTTTACAAACGGAGGCCCGTGGTTTGATAATTGGCAAGACGTAGACTACGCAGATTTGTGGAGAAGTTATTTATAATGATATTATATGTCACCTCGTTTAATGAAAAGCTCTTTAATGCTACTGGCAGAAAAATGCTAGAGTCTTTTGTTTATGTGAAAACAGAAGGCCATATGCTTGCAACCTATGAGGGTAACGTTGATTTACCAAAACATAAGAAAATTATTCCATACTCACTGGATGACAATGAATTTTTAAACGACTGGCTCAAAGACAATGCTGATGTAATACCAACAGAACTTGGTGGTGAATTCACCGGCAAAATGGATAAATATAACTTTAGAGCAAGTCAGTGGTTTAGAAAAATAGTAGCGCTCAAGGAGGCTTTGAAATACAAGGATGATTACGAAGCGATTGTATTTGTAGACTCCGATGTTAGATTCAAACGCACGCTTACAGAAGAGTTTATGCTATCCATTTTTGGTGACGCTGCAATGTTTTATCATCTTGGGCCTTTTAGAGAAGAAGCAGATGCAGGAATAGAATCTGGATTTATAGGATTCCACATGAAAAATGGCGGTGTCGATTTTTTAGAAACCGTGTTTTCTAAATTCAAAGATAAAAGCTATAGAGAATATAGACGCTGGGACGATAGCTATGTATTCCATAATACTGTTAAAGAAAGGGACGATCTAAAATACGCAGATGTAGTTCCTGTTTTTAGTAGAGAAGAAATGATGAAACCCGGAGCGGGTGGCTGTGGCCATGTAATTCATCGCGGCCCTTTTGCTCCCTTTTTAAAACATCTCAAGGGTGTTCATTGGAAAAAACATGGGATCGAATTTAAAGAAGAAGCCTAGAGTAACCTTTTTAGTTGCAGATACTAAACTTAAATCTCATAAAGCCGCCCACATTTTTAAAAAGGGCTACGGGCGCTGCAATATAATGCTTTCTGACGAATGGATAAAATACTCAAAAGATGGAATATACCCAAAAGATTTAGCTACCTACGGAATACTGATTGGTCAATATAACGATAAAGGAGAGTTCATAAGAAAAGCCAGAAAGAAGGCTAAAAACTTTTGGCATGTTGATCATGGTTACTTTCTTAGATCTTCGTCAACAACTTCTTTTGATGGCTATTTTAGAATAGTCAGAAATAATTTATGGCATGATGTCTCAGAAAAAAACCATTCTTGGGATAGATTTAACTCTTTCAATATAAAAATGAAAGATTTAAGAAAAAACGGAAACCATATAGTGATAGTAAAACCGTCTGTTTACATGACAAAGTACTTTCCTATTTTAGATGACTGGCTTGGCACAACAATCAACAATCTTAAACAGTATACAGATAGGAAAATAGTAGTATCAACAAAAAACGAAAACCCTTTGTCTGAGTGTTTGAAAGATGCTTGGTGTGTTGTAACAGACCATTCAAATGCAGGTATTGAATCTATGATTAACGGTATACCTGCAATATTTACAAACAAAACTAGGAAAAATGGAGAGCTATCTCAAATAGAAGACCCGCCTTTTGATAGAAACTTTTTTAAAGATTTAGCTCATTGTCAATGGAACACAGAAGAAATTATGGGAGGTGACCCTTGGGAAGATACAACAAGTTATTAGAAGAAGTAGCAAAGCGACAACCAAAAACAATAGTAGAAGTAGGCACTCATATGGGAATGAGTGCTGTTCGCATGATTGAGGAAGCTCAAAAATTCAATGATAATGTCTTCTATTATGGGTTTGATCTTTTTGAGTACATGACTGAAGAATATAAAAAATACGAATTTCATGGCAAAAGCAATTGTAATTTCGCAGAACCCACCAAGAAACTTAAAAAGACAGGATGTGGGTATAAATTAAAGGGTGGTAATACGAGGAAGACCCTTAAGAAGTTCGATCCAGACAGGCAAATCGACTTTGTTTTTATTGATGGTGGTCACTCAGTAGAAACCATACAAAGCGACTGGGATAATATTAAGAGGTTAATGAATGACGAAACTGTAGTTATATTTGATGACTACTATGAAAATAGGGATGATGTGGGCTGTAAAAAAGTCATAGAAGAAATGTCTGAAGATTACAACGTAACACTATTAGACCCAGTAGATTATATCGAAAAGAATGATTTATATATAAGGTTTGTAAAGGTGACCAAATGAAAAAGGGAATCTTATGGATTGGTAGAAAAGGAAGGTCTGTAGAATCAATAGGCTTTACCGGCAAATGGTTTATACGCTGGATAAACAAAGAAACCCGTTTTCACATTCGTGCAGACATATCTTATGACACCACTGAATTTCGCATAAAAGAAAACCGCCTTTACTTCAGGGATTCTTTGGTAAAACTTTCTAAGTACGATACGGCTATATTTACCTTTAATGCAGAATGGATAACCAAAGAAAACTATAAAAAAATAGAAGAGGTCTTTCACTGGATAAAAGAAAACACCCAATTTGAAATAATTAATGATCTACAAGACTTTAAAAGAGACGCACAGAAAGAAGAATACTTTAACCATCTTAAAATAAACAATATACAAGTTCCAAACTATAAGGTAATAACCAGAAAAGAAGACTTGCTAGACGTAAAATTTCCTTACATATTAAAGTTCAACAATATTCACCAATGGAAAAAGGTTTACAATATTGAAGAGGCTGAAGAATATTATAAGTTCTTGTCTACATCCTTAAGGAAGGATGAGCTACAAGAAGGGTTAAAATATTATGACAAATTTTCAGACATAAAGTTTTCTACCTTGCAGTTTGAGACAAAGATAATTGCTGTGGAGTTTATTAATAATTTCAATGGTAAGTACTGCTCTGCTTCGTCGGTGTCTTTTATTAACGGGGGAATGTTTTATCAGTACAGTCTTTGCTGCCCTGAAGAGGGAGTGGACGCTATACATATAGCAGACGTAACTAACTTTGATTTTTTTAAAGACGGTCAGTTAGAACTAGAAGAAGTAATCAATTCCAATCGAGAAACTTTCAAAAAGGTTGCTCGATTGTCTCTAGATACAGCAAAGATAGACTTCTTAATTGTTAATGGAAAGCCCGTGTTCTTAGAGCAAGGGGTAAAATTTGGAACATCGCCTAATGCAATCAGGTTTCTAGAGTCACGTTATCCTAAGATGGAAGAAAAACGTTCATATAAAAATATGTTAAATATGATATCAAGGAGATCTTATGGGTCATAAAACACTGACCGGCGCTATTCAGGGGAAATTTTGGGGAACAACAAGATGCTTCTTTGAAAATTGCTCATCTGAAGTCCATTATATAGAAGCAAATAAAGGCGGTTTCTGCTCTAGGCATCACCATGAAAATAAATGGAATAGATTTATTGTGCTAGAAGGAGCTTTGAAGGTTATAATATATAAGCAGGATAGTGAAGATGAGACAGTACTAACTGACGGTATGTTTTCAGATGTTCCTCCCGGTGTAGATCATCGCTTTGAAGCCTTGGAAGACACTAAGGCTTTGGAAGTTTATTGGATTGATGGACTTGATCCTTCTGACATAGTGAGAAAAGACTCCGGTGGACTTAAAACTGAAAACAAATAAACCAATTTTAGTCGTTGGTTCTGGTTTTTCAGAAAAGGTAAACACAGAAGATTTTTTTGTTTTATGTAGTGGAAAATGCTTATACTCTTTGGACTACGCAGATGTTGTTGTGTCTCTGGATTTAATTAGGATTATTCATAACATCTCTAACTTCAGAAAGAAATGGGGAATTCATTTAGTACCGCATAGAATAACAAACGAGCAATGGTTTGGTAGTTCAAGTGGAATAATGCAGAGGAGGTCTGGGGAGGTTGTCTACCTAAAAAGTCCAGTTCATTCCTTAATGTTTTGGAGGCCTGATGAGTTTATACATCTGAACAAACCAAAAGGACACTTCGACAACCTTAGTATTTGTTGCGATTCGCTATCCTACGAAGAAGCAAACGAGACGATAAACTTCTCAAAATTTAGAGTAAAAAAATTTCTACGAGAAGATACAACTAGTTATAATGATTTCGCAATTAAAGATGGTGTTTTGAGGAATAATTCTAGTAGTATACATTTGATATTAAATCTTTTATGGTTAAATAAAGTAGAAAAAATATACACTCTAGGAGTAACAGAAGATCATTATAGCTGGGATACCACGAAGCGTCTTATGGATATGTATAATATAAATTATGAGAGGTTGTAATATGTTGTTTATTTCACATCGAGGAAATACGGTTGGCCCAAAACCAGAATTAGAAAACACAGAAGGCCATATTCAAGAAGCCTTAAACAAACAGTACTTTGTAGAAGTAGATGTTTGGAAAATAAAAGATGACTGGCTTCTGGGTCATGATGAACCACAACACGCAACAAGCGAAAAATTCATCTCACAACCCCGTCTTCTTCTACATGCTAAAAACTTAGAGGCTTTTAAATGCATGATTGATTTAGAGCTGCATTGCTTTTGGCATCAAGAAGACTTTTATACACTGACTAGTCGTGGGATTATCATAAGTTATCCCGGTTACGCCTCTGGAAAAGATACGATTTGCATGCAGCCCGAACTACTTTCCATGGACACTATTGCTGATGCATATGCAATATGCTCCGACTACATTGATGTCTTTAGGGGCGTGAAAGAAGAAAGAACAGTTAGTTTTAATGAAACACGATGACGTAACCCTTCTTTTACAAGGGCCAATAGAAAAAGGTAAGCTAAATACTTATTTAGTTGCTGGAATGAGGAATCTGAAATATTATTCTCAAACAGCTAAAACTATTATATCAACTTGGAAGGGGGCTGAAGTAAAGCCATCAAAAAGCTTTTTAACTAAACATAGTGTTGATATTATAGAATCAAACGAAAACCTTTATAAAAACATGTATCGTGATGCCAATATGAACTTCCAAGTGGCGTCTACACTAAACGGATTAAAAAAGATAAAAACTAAATATACAATCAAGCTTAGGTGTGATGAATCTTTTAGTGACTTATCAAAGTTTATACAAAAAATAAAAGACAATCCAACAAAAATAGTTACAACCAATGTTTTCTTTAGTAAAAATAGCTACGATCCGTTTCATCCATCAGACCATGTTATTGGCGGCACAACAGAAAATATGAAGAGCATGTTTAGTTACGCTTTTAAGGTCTGTCAAAAAGAAAACACAAAAGAACGACTAAACGCAGATCATTTCGGAGTTCCCAATCTAATCAATCGTGATGGAAACAACGGACTTGCCCCAGAAACTTTCCTATGCTTTTGTTATTTACAATCTAAAGGTGTTAAACTTGAACTTGAGAAGAGTGTAGAAATAATGAAAGAAAACTATGAAGTTGTACCCTTGGAAGACATGGGGAAATTTCATTGTAAATATGACATATCCATAATCAACAATACAAACTATGATACTTACTTAGACCAGATGCCACAAAACTTTTTACGATCAATGGGGGAGCTATGACTAAAATATTAGTAACAGGGGGTGGAGGATATGTTGGAAATGTTCTTTGCCGACAACTTCTTGATAAGGGATATAAGGTTAAATGTTTAGATAACTTTAATAGAGGGCAATGTGATGCTATTATCCCATTATCAACAAACCCTAACTTTGAGTTTGAATACGGAGACGTAACTGTTTCCTCACAAATAAACGAAGCAGTTAAAGGGTGCGATGCAATTATCCATCTGGCGGCAATTGTAGGGTTCCCAGACTGTGCAGCTCAACCAGCTTTAGCAGAGGTTGTTAACGTTGAGGGAACGATGAACGTCATCAACGCTAGAAATCTCTATTCAAAGAATATGCCCCTTGTTTACGCGTCCACAGGCAGCGTCTACGGCAAGGTAGAGGGGGTTTGCACAGAGGAGTCCCCATTAAACGCCGTGTCGCAGTACGGCGTGAATAAGCGCGTTGCAGAGGGTATGGTATCCAATGAAGAAAACACCGTTTCCTTCCGTTTTGCCACCGGCTTTGGGGTTAGCCCATCTATGCGGGTCAACTTGCTTGTAAACGATTTTGTTTATCAGGCCGTCACAAATAAGATACTTACTATTTTTCAAGCAGATTTTCGTAGAACTTTTATTCATGTTCGTGACATGGCTAAGGCTTTTACTATGGGTTTTGAAAATATGGGTAGCTGGAAACACAAGGTTTATAATGCTGGCGCAAACCATCTTAATTGGACAAAAAGAGAATTAGCAGAATACGTTAAAGAGCATACGGGATGTTTTGTTCATTATGAAGAAATCGGTACAGACGCCGATCAAAGAGACTATGAAGTTAGTTATGATAAATTAGAAGATGAGGGATTTGCCTGCGACGTGGATATGAAGACAGGTATTCAAGAACTAATCAAGGTAGCACCAATTTTACAGATAAGGCATCAATATTCATGATAGATATTAGCGGTTCTAAAGTTTTAATTACTGGCGGTGAAGGATTTCTTGGTTCAGCCATTGTTAATAATATTAAAGAAAAGGGCGGCGAACCAATAGTCCTTAAACATAGAGAGGTCAACCTTCATGATCTAAATGCAACTATACAGTTTTTAACAGCGGTGCAGCCTGACTTTTGTATTCATGCGGCTGGATACAATGGTGGTATAGAATTTAACAGGATGTATCCTGCCGATATCTTTTATTCAAACACCATTATGGGATTGAATATTCATCACGCTTGTGAATACCTTGGTGTAAAAAAGGTTTTGTCAATTATGACATCCTGTGCATATCCAGACACGGGAATGGATGTTTTAAGTGAAGAGACGTTTTGGAACGGCCTACCAAATAAAACCATTAGGGCGCATGGTATAGCAAAAAGAACTCTGCAAATTGCAGCAGAAGCCTACAATGATCAATACGAACTTGACGCCGTTACGGTATGTGTTACAAACTTGTATGGCCCAAATGATACTTTCAATTTAGTAAGAACTAAAGTTGTTGGAGCCTTAATAAGAAAATTTGTAGAAGCGGTTATTGAAGAAGAAAATACTGTAGAGTGTTGGGGAACAGGCGCTCCCATGAGAGAGTTTATGTATGTTGACGATGCAGCGGAAGCCATTGTGCAAGCCCTGCAAAAATACGACAACTGCTCTGTTCCTCTTAATATAGGAACGGGTAAAGACATTAGCATTAAAAGGCTTGTGGAGTATATATCTAAAGCCGTATCCTATAAAGGCGAGGTTTTTTGGAACACAGAAAAGCCTGATGGCCAAATGAAAAAACTTCTTGACACAATCAGAATGACAGATTATGTAGAAATAGACCCAATAGAAGTTGAAGAAGGCATAAAGCAAACAGTAGAATGGTACATAAACAATAAAGCAAAAGCAGATGCAAAAAAATAACCAAATCGGTTTTATAATAGAAGAGCCTAGCTCTAGCCAGCTATCGTTCAACTTGATAAAAAACATCAATAACTATCTAACCAATAGTCAAGATGATTTTGTTGTGTTTTTTGAAAACTCTACAGCAAGCGTGTTGAGTCCAGAATTTTCACTTATGTCTTTAAGTGAAATATGGAATTTTGAAGGATCTTTGTTTGCAACCAATGTTTCTACCGCAATCTCATTGAAAAAGTGTTTTGCTCCAAAGCAGAAATACTTTTATGTCTGGGATTTAGAGTGGACTAGAAGACAAGGAAAAGAATTTGAGCTTACAATACAGGCCTTTAAAGACCCTGCATTAAAATTAATAGCAAGAAGCGAAGAACATGCCATTGCTATTAAAAACTACTGCAATAGAGACGTAAGTGGAATAGTTAGTGATTTTAACATAGAACAATTAGTGAGGATAACAAATGAGTAGCGCATTTATAAACAAGCACAAAGAGTATATTATCGAACAATATACCACGCATAAAAAAAGTACGTATGAGATAGCGCAGGATCTAAAAACATACCCAAATAAAATCCGAAGGGCTTTAAACACTCTTGGAGTTGCATTGCGAGATAAAAGCAAAGCTCAAACGGTGGCTATTCAAAGCGGAAGACATGAGCATCCAACTAAAGGTAAAAAAAGAACCGAAGCTGAAAAGGTTGCAATCAGTAACGGCATGGCAAACTACTGGGATGAATGGAAGACAAAGAACGAGAAAGGCGCTCTGAATTGTCTAAAAAACAATGGCAAGAAATGTCTGACGAAGACAAGGCTAATCTTCGTAAATTAGCGGCTGAAGCCGTCCGAAAGGCGAGTAAAGAAGGCTCAAAAATTGAAAAATTTATTTACGAAGGCTTGACAAAGCTAGGATATGAAGTTATCTTTCATAAGCGTGGGTTAGTAGTAAATGACAAATTGGAGGTAGATCTCTTTCTTCCGAACATTAAGACCGCCATTGAAATTGATGGCCCTGCCCACTTTTTACCAATTTGGGGAGAAGAAAGCCTCCAGAGAAATATTAGATCAGATGCTCAAAAAGCTGGCCTGCTTATTAACAGGGGTTTTGTAATCCTTCGAGTTAAAAACATAATCAGGAACCTATCTCAGAAAAACATGAGAGACACCCTTAACGGCATCGTTGTAGAATTGAAAAAAATAGAGAAGAATTTTCCACCCGTATCAAAAAGATTAATTGAAATTGAGTCATAATGCAAAGCGATAAAACAGTTAAAGAACTTAAACAAATTTTGGATGAACATAATTGCGCTATACCAAATGGTGCAAAGAAAAAAGATTTAGTTGAATTAGTGGAGGCAGTCATGGCCAAAGATGAAGATTTTGTAACGATGCAAATACCAAGCCCAGAAGAAATCTTTGATGTGTTTGATGAAAAACCAGAGGAAGAACCACAGGAAGAACCACAGGAAGAAGCTGTGATAAAAGAAGGTTCTGGTGAAGAAAACAGACCATCCATGTTCAGTGATGAATGGAATGATTTCGTTATGGCTCATTTTCATTCTAATGAAATGATTGATAAAAATCCTATATGCGCTGGCTTACGTAGGGTGGCAGAGTTTCTCTTGGGAGACATTGTCGATTCTGGCCCAGAGCAGGTTTTTCCAGCAACGGATAGTAATGGGCCGGGAAGGGCTACGGTTTTATTTAGAGTGACCTTTAACTGGATGAATAGAGGCACGCTTAGAACCTTTAGAGAGGTAGCAGATGTGTGGCATGGCAATACTGATGATTTGTTTTGCGCTCACCCTGTCGCTACAGCTAGCACAAGGGCTGAGGGGAGAGCTTTAAGAAAGGCTTTAAAATTGCGATGTCTAGCAGCGGAAGAGCTAGCTAAAAAGGATATTGTTAATATTGTTCAAGAGTCTGTTAAGCAAGCTCCAACTTCTGGAGATTATGAGGCGGGTAAAGGAATCAGTGGACAGCAAATTCAATTCATTGACAATAGATGCAATCAATTAGACATTGATGTCTTAGGATTTATTAATATAGGTGAGAACACTTATGGAAGCATAGGTGATGTCACAAAAGACAGCGCGAAGAAAATGATTAAAGTGTTGAACACCTATCAAAACGGAAGCTCAATCCCTGACAAAATTAAGGGTTATAACATTAACTGGAGATAACATGAAAGTAACATACACAAAAGGCACAATCAGCGTAGAAATTGAAGCGGATACGCAAATCGAACTATTTCAACAGCTTGCAAATTTTCAAGAGATTTTTGCAGAGAGCATGTGTGGAAAATGCGGTAGTGAAGACATACGTTTTCAAGTAAGAAATGTAGATGATAATCTTTACTACGAAGCTAGATGTATAAGCTGCGGTGCTAAATTAGCCTTCGGCGTAATGAAAAAGGGTGGAAGACTATTCCCTAAACGTAAAGACAAAGAAGGTAAATGGCTCAACAACGGCGGCTGGGTAAAATGGAATCCAGACACTCAAAAAGAAGAATGATAGATAAACCAAATCAATTCCCGCCAGCGGGAAAGCCGGATCGTCATTTTAGAGATGCTCTTTACGCCTCCCTACTTCATCTTAAACCAAAGTACTGCCTAGAAATAGGCACGCATATTGGTCAATCCACTGCTGTCTTTCAAAAGTACTTCAAAGAACATCAACCTGATGGGTTTGTTGTCACTGTTGATATTACAAAATTGGTAGAGATTGAATCAAAAAATGTTAAGCAGATAATTGTTCATCCCCATGTGTCTAACTCGGAAGAGTACCATAGGGTGGACAACAATCTTTTAACACACAGCGTAGACTCCGTTGAAAAAAACACTGCGTTGATAAAAGAGGCGATAAGAAACCTTCCTCCAGCAAGTTTTGACTTTTGTTTTTTGGATGGAGATCATCAAAAACAGTCTGTAATAAATGACTTCAAAATATCCCGTAATGTATTAGGGGGAAGTCAGTACATACTTCTTGATGACACCGAAGAAGAACATCATGACTCGAAAAGAGTTTACGAAGAAATAGTCAATACCCAATCCCATAACACCTACGACTTCTCAAAAGAGTGGGGTTGTTATTGCGGCTGCGCTCTACTCTGGAACAAATAAAAAAGCCCCGCTAAAACATCATTAGCGGGGCGCGTAGAGCGATAAGGGGATTACAGATATTCAAGCTCTACATATAGACCGTATTGAGTCTTGCTTCCAATACTATCTGGAGATGCTGTGATTCCGACGTACCAGTCATGTTGGTAATATTGACCTGTGTTAGCCGACCCGTTACCAGCATAGAATCCACTTGGCCCCGGAGATTTAGCTAAAGGAACATAGATGCCACTTCCACCAACGGTGTTTGTACCTGCTGGAAGTCTACCAGATGGGTTTTTAGACCCAATGAAAGTTCCCTGTGAGTCTGAACCTGTGTGAGAAGCACTTCCCCACCATGTGCTATCGCCAGAACCTTCTACTAAATAAGAAGAGGATGGATGCAGTAATTCTGCAACTCTAGTGATAACACCACTGGCTGGGTGATCTTTATTTGTTCTATCAAATATTCTTAACTTAGCGTTTTGTGTTCTAACAGCGCTATCATTGCTAAACCTAATGTTTAGACTAGCCTTATTGTTAGGAACCCACAATAGACCAGTAGCCGGTACAACTCCCGCAGCAAACGAGGTTGTATCGGTAGAATATTTCATGTTATTACCAGCACCACCATCGGTAGTACCATTACCATCGGTAATAAACGTTGTATCTTGAAAGCTATTTAATTGTACTGATTGGCCGAAAGAACCACCAAAAAACCCCAAGCCAGAGCCTGATAGGTTGTTGATAGCTGTACTTCCAGCATAAAAACTTATGGATGCCATTATTCTTAATCTCCTTAGAGCTTAAATTCTATATTATTATACACCATTACTCGAAAAAGCCTTTTGTTTTCCTTTTCGAGCCTTCTTCTTTTTTGTAGGGAAACATCTTATTTAGTTTATTCTGTCTCTCCTTACATCCACAATCCTTTTTTATAGCTCCAAATACTGTTTTTGTGGCCTTTTTTATGCCTGTGGCCTTAGTTATTTTTGCTAATGTATCCCCCAAACCTCTCGACTCTATTGGTATTTCAGGATCGCCCATAAAAAACTCTGAGCTATAATCATCAGACTCTGTTTGAACAATCGTTTTGTTTGCAAAAAATGGATCTTTAGGCTTTTCAAGATACTGCATTTGATTAATAGGATCTTGCATTGGGCCTTCTCCATTTTCCCACATTTCGTAGTAGTCGATTCTGGTTTGACACAAATGATGAAGGGATTTGCTTTTTATACACTTATGCTTATTACACATAACTGCATTTGCACCTTCGGCAAACACGCACTGGCAAGGAGTGGCCTGCAACTGTGGAGGAGCTTCGTATTCCTCTTCCTTTACATTTGCCGAAAACACCTTGTGTTGCCTTCTTTTCGGATGCTTTTCCGCTAGCGGATTAACATCTTCCTCTTCTTCTTCTTTAAAAAAACCTTTCATATTTTCCTCACTATTCATGAATGTTTACATGAATTATTGAATTGCCTTCCAGTCCTAAAGCTAAGTCCAAGGGTGCTAAATGCGGCCCCATATAATGATCATAACAATTCTCTCCACATTCATGATACATTAATGGGCCTTTTTCATTACAGCATATCTGTGGAAAATCTAAGTAAAAATTCATATTTACTGGATGATTACCATTTGCATTTCTACAATTATTGAGAGGCGCTCTTTTACCAACAACAATATTAAATCCTCCACCATGTCTACTCCATACGGCTCTCCAGTTTGGATCTGCATATTCATCATGGTTTTTGTTTTCTTCTATAGAAACGTCTACTTGTGGGGCATATATAACGCCTTGAAATTTCTTAGGAGCTAGACCTATTCCAACATCATGCCCCATTGCTATAGCTGCTGGGGAAGAGAGTTCTGCAAGCGCGTCCAATTTTGTAACTGGGTTGATTTTGTCTTCATCTTTTGCATAAGACACAACCCTGCCTTTTGGGACAACAGAACCTTGAGCAATCTCAGTACACTCTTTTGGTGTTTCTGGTTCTTCACCTTCATAAGCTGGGTTTTCCATGTTTATACATGTAAAATCATCAATTACTGCATAATCCACTTTTTCATTTTCTAAGGGTATCCTGCGACACTCATCTTCTTCAAGTCCTAGATTTGGGCCAATAAAGACTCCTTTACAATTTTTCTGTTGTGTTCCATCCTCTACTACGTTGCCTTCATCGTCTAATGTGAGGCATTTTCCCTCTACTGTTGGGCTTACGTCCATGCAGTTTTTAAACTCTTCAAGCACCTCGCAGTTATTAGATCTAGCGCAAAGATCGAAAACAACTGCTGAAGTTGCAGTGCCTGAGTCTGCTCCAGAGAAAACTTCAGGAAAGTGCAAGTCTAGCCTTCTCAGGCTAATACATGTGCCATCATCATCCTCTCCTGTCCATACCGCATCTCTAATTGATTCGCAGTCATCTTTTGTTTCAATCAAGCTGAGATCTTGTGGGTGTTGTGATAGGTCATATATCCAGTCTGGTCTATCTTGACTTCCTACTGGTTCCATACGTTTATCATCTGAGTTGTATCTTAACTGAGAAGCGTCATGGCTAACTATTTGTAATTCATTATGTAAAGCAAATTCATGTCGATAGTCTTCTATGTGTCCCCACCAAGTCCAACCCTCTTCTTCGCAGTCTTTTTGAGAGGAATATTTGGCGTTTTGACAACCTCTTAATCTAGCAACATAGGCTCCATCAGCAGGGCCAAGAGGACATCTCATCTCTCTCTTTTCGCTGTCGCCGCTGCCGATAACAACTTCTACACACTCAAAACACTGACCTTGAGGATTTGTATCACTAGGGGGTTCACAGGGATCTCTTAAATAGAAACCATTTAATCTACATCCCACTGGACAACCTTGTGTGAAACCGTGTTCTTTCTCGTTTAAAGGTAATGGTTTTAAGTTAGTTGGATCTTTATATAGGCCATTCTCATCTTGTTCGTTGTTAGTTTTTCCTACAACCCATGTTCCACCAAAAACGTTTTTACAAACAAATTCATCTCCACCGCCAGCGGTTTCATCTCCATCCATGCCGGATTCATCATAGGAGAATTCACTTGATTCTTCATATATCTGTGTCCATTCTCCGGTTTTATTAAAGACTAAGGGTGGAACTGATACTGCATCGTCCATCGGGTTATCGCTTTGGCCAGCCATTTGTTTCATGTCGCTAGCTTCTTGACATTTACCTTCCGAGGTAATTATTGCACCGCCGGGGTCTTGGTTTTCTCTTACCCATATGGAAGTTGGCCCAAGTTGAGTATCGACACAGGTTCCAGCATTACATTCGTTTATATTTAAATCTCTCGTGCAATCCTCTGCCTTACCTTCGCAGTTACAAAAACCCATCCTTGCCCCCTTGCAGGTTGCTGGATAAGTTACACTACCGCTAATTACAATCTTTTCTGCGTCTGCTAAGTCATGTTCCATTTCGGTTTTGACTTTTGTGTATAGGAACCTTGGCATCCAGAAAGACTTTCCATCGCCTTCACAAGTGTTTTTGTCTTTATAGTTTGAGTTTAGACAATATCCTTTTTCATTGTCGTATTCATACACGTTATGAAACTCGTTAATCATAACTGGTTCAACTGGCCATATTTGTGGTATCGGTGTGGTTGTTCCGTCTCCCATGGCTTCTTCGGTGAATCTAAACATTCTGTTTAGGTTTTCCTTGGTTGGGCGAGGCCCGACTCTTCCCGGTTGATTGAGAGATCCTGCTGGATCTTTAATCATGCTTTCGGTAGCTATACCAAAGCTTCCATGAACTGGCGAGTGTGAAACACCCCTAGGCCACATTCTGTCACCCGTGTTTGAGTGTGTTTGATGATCAACAGGCCAAGGTTTTAACCCATATGGCCCCGGAAGATCCAAGTTCAGCTTCATGTTCATGTCATCAAAAGACTTAGCCGTTACAACTGTTTCAACTGGGTCTCCATTGTCATCACTGCCTTCTACTTTTCTAGCCCTGTCATAGATCCTTAAATGTCTATTCTTTCTAGGATTTTTGGTTACAAGCGGAGCTATGTTAGCAACTCTTATTTCCATAAATTCGCCAGAGCCTCGACCTCTATCTCCGTCATCTGTAGGAGGATTATCTCCATAGGGTATTGGGCTAGTTAATACTGTTCCACCTGCTGGTAAGTATGGATTCATAGATTTATTATCTCTAGAGAAACTACCAAGCGTGTCAAATTCAGCATCGGCTAAGTTTGCCAAACCAATACTTACTTCAGTCCCTTCTGGATAGCTACAATGAATACCACCGAAAGTAGGAGGGTAAGTTCTAATAACGAGAGTTGCCTCTCCTGTTACACTATCTACGTCTTTAACATAGGCTACATCAAACTGCTCTGCTGGCGGTTGACCAATGGGGTCAAAACCAGTGGCTTTACATACGTGATCAATATCACCTCCTTGAGAACAAGCAACAGCACCATGCCAAACAGCACCAGTAACGAAATATGGAAAGTTCATTCCTGTATAGGTGCAGCATTCTGTAGCGTGACAAGCACCTCTTGGGCCACAAGTTGTTGTGTTCATACATGGTGAACCAGCGAAGCTATACTTCGCTAGTTCGGGGGACTTGCCGCGTTCAAAGGGGGATGGCATAACCTTGCAGACAGAACCCGGACACGGTGGAGCGCCAGCGATAACGGTCGATCTATCAATTCTTTGACTTTCCGAGCCTTGGAAGTCGGTAAACACACAGTTGGTTATTTCTGCCCATATACCAATTCCATTACTATTGTAGTCATGAGCGTTATCAAACCCTCCCTGTATAACTCGACCTGTTCCATAAGCATCTATAGAAGGTATACTAGCCCCACAGCCCATTACCAATCTAATAAAATGGCCATCTTGAGGAAGAGATGGTGGTTTTGCGTTTCTGTGTTGACACCCAAGAGCGTCCAGAAGAACGCCTCCACCTGTTCCCCAGTCTTGAGCCGAATCACAAGCGTCACAATCTGCACCAACAGCCGGTAATATATCGCCAGAAGTATGGCCCCCAACGGCGTCACAAGGGTTTGGATCACCTTCCGGCCCTGTTGGTTGACAGTTAGCGCTCCATTTAAATCTATGCTGACCAAGGTCGCATTGATGCGTACCAACGGTATTCATTAATGTCCAGTCTGATCTCCAGACGACACCATCAAATTTCATTGGAACATCTAAAGACCCTAAACCGGGACAAGTCGAGCCTACTGGTTTAGCAGAATTGTTTATGTCATAACAAGTAGAATCTGCGGTTGTTGAAATTTCTCTCTGGGGGCATCCACTAGATCCCGGTCTATATTCTTCATCACTAGCGCAGTCATCTTCCCATGGACTTCCACCCGGATCACCTTGCTTATAGCCTTCTCTAGCTTCGCATTCTGATTTGTTTGTATTGTTGTCAACACTTGCGTCCTCGCTGCTTGTACAGCGTCCACCAAACCCATCTGATCTCTTCTTGCTTGTATTTAAGCTACCTCCACTATCGTAACAACCGCCTGTGTTATTGTGTCCCCACATACCATCTTGTTGTGTGCCATTTTGTTCACAACTATCATTGTTACCTGAGATGATACCCTCGCCCTCACAAGACAAAGGAACCATATTGGGAAAACAAGAACATGGCTCAAATTCCCATTCATAAATTATTGCACCTTCGCCAAAATCATACTCTGTACATGTTGCTTTTAATTCACCAAGTGTCTGTGTACTTCCTGCGTTATCTGAATCACAGGGTGGAAGACACTTTCGTGCTTGTTCACAGTCCAAGTACTTTGCCCCACAACCAATTTTACTTTTATCTTGGTGGTTATATAAGCACTCACAATTTGGACAACAAGACTCTCCTTCGTGAGTGTTTACGGCGTATACGCCCTCAGTTCCCATCATTGGAACTTTATGTTGTGAAGAATAGACATCAGAACATCTTCTGCAATTTGTTACTCCAAACTGATCCAATCTTTTTCTGATGAGCATGTCGCACTCTGCTGGTTCGGTCACACCAAACTTTGTTGGCTCTCTTTCGCATTTTGGAACATCCCTAAGATCACAAGGATGGGAAGCGTCACTACAACACCAGCCATCATATCTGGGCTTAGTACTCATTGATGCACCTTGCGTACATGGTTCAACACCGCAAGAAATTATATTGAGAACCTCACTGCTTTGTTCATTAAGTGTTGCGATAAGATTTTTCGGCATAAAATGATCACAACAAACAGGACAGATACCCTTTTGTTCAATTTGAACCCAATAATCATTTGCTCTGTCTTCCCATTTATATCCCGGCCCACCAAGTCCAAGCCTATACCTGCTATCAATTTCATCCTGACCTAAATGACTTACATATCCAGCCTCTATACCTGCGTCATCTTGATTGTTGTAAAGCACCCACAGACCAGTAAACGGACATGCTTTCCAAACTCCAACGCTTGGTTTTCCAAATGAACTTTCACCAGTGCCATGTAAGCCCTCTAGTTGAGCAGAAGACTTCCATTGGTTTTGATACCAACACCCCAACACAGCCTCTTCCCAATTGCCCTGAGAAACAGATGGCTCGTCTACACATTGATTATAATTACCCCTGAGAATCTGTGCTTCTTTCCATATACCACCCATCTCATAACAGTCTTGCTCGCCATTTGAACCCATTTTATCTTGACCGCTTGGGTCATAACAGGCTGAATGTTTTTTTCTACATCTTTTTTCTAGCTCATCAGGATTGTCTGATGCGTCAACCATCTCTGCGCTAGAGTCAGAATTGCCATCTATATCAACACACATATTTACATATTTTTGCGCTGAGTCATCTGGTTCTTTGTCTGGATAGTATGCTTTATATGTTTTAGCTAAAAGCATGCATTCGTCTTTAGTGATTGGCGCTCCGGTGGAGATCATGTTATCCTCCACTATAGAACAAGTACCATAATTAGCGCATTGAGATGCACCCTCTTCAAGGACAGTCAATGGATCGTCTTTAAGGTTTTGCGAGTCTACCCACCTATGGGTTGAGTCAAGAGCGGTGCAGTCTGCTTCTGCACAGGTTACAGACGTTCCACCACAGGTATACCTTGCACTTAGTATTGCATTTTCAACTTCATGCCCAGTGAATATGTCCTTAGATTTTTTCCCTGCCCCTTGTCTAACATCTTCACCGGCTGAAGTGACACATTTTTCGATAAAGTCTATAAAGGTTGGCACTCCAAAACCAGACTCAAGTGGATTAACAACAACAGACTTTTTAATCTCGTCCACAACCTCTTCGTATGTGGGTATTCCGGGGTTTTTAGCACAAACTTTTGGAGACTCGTCTGGGCATTCTTCTGTGTCGAGGTTTATTTTATTTGTAATTCTTCCGTCAATTGGGTGTTTATCACAAGTATATAAATCGAAGGTATCAATGGTTGAGTTTTGCACAACAAAGAAATCTGCCGGTGGAGGGTCTTTTCCGAGAATATTTGCTCCAGAACAAGCAAAGTATTTGTCATGATCACAATAGGTCTTAAACTCCATATCGGAGCCATCTTTCCATTCGCCCTCACAGCCTAATGGTTCGTTATCGTCTCCCATGTAAAGATTGTTTACGCACCTACACTCTCCAGCGGGTGGAATATTTGGATCAAGAGTGAAACCATCTGGACATGTTCCATCGGCTTTTTCTTCTGCGCACTTATCTTTAGACCCGGTACAGAAAAACGACGAAGTACACTTTGAGCCATCTGCTCTTGTTTTGCTACAAGTCCCTTGCAAACAACCAAACTTATCCCCAGATTTACCTTCTTCTTCTTCTCCGGTTTCTTTGTTTACGCATTTTGTGGTATGGGGACAAACAGAATTAGGCCACATTGGTTCGTCACAGTTCTTAACACATTGACGATATATTTTGTCTTCCCATTGTGTTTCAGACCACTCACCTTGGTTCATAACGTTTGCACCAAAGTTGCCCATAACACCCCATGTGTTAACAAGATCGCCATCTAGCAACCCATGACTTCTTGATGTTATCATGATTGGATTGGTGTTAGCTGCGTCTTCTATTCTCCTGCCGCCTGAAACACCCATGCAGGAATCGTTAACAAAACTAGCAATTTCACCCTTTGGGTAAAGTCCTGTTTCATGCCAATAACTTAAAGAGTGACCTACTTGCCCTCCGTTGGATAATCTCCTGTTCCTTTTTAATCCAAATTCGGTAAGCTCATAAGCAGAGTAATTGCTACCATCTCTTTTCCCATCTTTGACGCCAGCAACGTTTGCTAAATCTGTAGACATTGGGCCATCGGGACGAAGCTTTACTAAGCCGTTGCCAGCCCTTTTGTCGTATGAAGAATCTGTGCTACCAATTTGATCTGGAGTAAATTCTACTTCGGTTACTCCTTCTTCTTTTTCTTTTGCTTTACAGTCACTTTCTGATCCGTGTATGGGAAAGCCTTCTTCACCATTTTCTTTAAATGTACAAGTACCTTCTCTTTCTCCTAAGAGAATAGACATTATTGCTTCTGGAACATCTACAATTTCAGGACATTCTGGTGCTGTATCTGGAAGACTAAAACAACCCTCAAACCATTTTCCACCAGCCCCTACCTCATCCCTTGGTCTTTCGCATTCCTCTTTGTTTTCTGCATCTCTTTCTATCCAATCCTCCAACTCGGCGTATGGGTTTGTGAGTACCTGAAGCCCTATACCGTCTCGTGTTCCATCTAATGTACAGCCCTCATCCCATTCTGCACACGCTGTAAAGGAACCCCCTGAATCTGCACAATCTTGTGTACTTTCTTGACTATAAGTACCGTCTTCGTTTATGCAAGTACCCTTTCCACCACACTCGTCTTTACCAGTGCCTTCATAATCAGGACACAGTCCCGGTTCTGAATTTACCCATCCAACAAGTAGCGGTGCTGATCCACCCTTACGGGCGCAGTCACCTCTTGCAAGAAAACCAACGCGAGATTTTATATAGGCATCTAGTTTCTTACCGGCTGCTTCACAAACACCTCCGGGTTTAATATATGAGTATCTAGCCCCTCCAGCTTTTCCAGTAAGACCAACTTCATCATATGCTGCAAAGTCATAATAAAAGAAGAAGTCTGGCCCAAGATTCCAGAACCAGTAACCACCACCACCATGGCCAGTCAGTCCCATAGCACCACACATTTGCCAGTGTTTATGGTCACTGGCGGCTTGTCTCAGTGGCTTTGCTCTATTCTGCTTTTCTTCCGTAGCCTTAAAGGGCTGTGGTTGCATATTAAAGCCATAGAAAGCATCAAAACCTTTTGGATTTATTATCCATGGCCTAGGAGCGCCTGAGTTGTGATAAACGTATTGACTACACTTACTAAGGTCTATTCCTCGCGCAGTACCACCGTCAGGAATACCATCAAAGTTAGCATCAGGATATCCACACCACTGGCTATACTGATCTTTTTCTATAGCATCTCCGGGTATCCCCCAGTTGGTGAGAAGTTGACCAGTGTTACTCCATTCCCCATTTAATGTTTGATCGCCTACGGGATTGCCATGTCCATGACTACCCATTCTACTATCCCAACCATCGTAAGATTCGGGCCATCCAGACCTTAGTCCAGACTCTTGACTAAGTGTTAAATTAAAGTTAGAGCAGTTTATAAATTGGTCTACAGGAAGATAGAGTACTACTTCTTCTCCGCATGTGGTATCCCAATAGTTGTCTGGGCCAGATATAACATCTGCTGGGTCTGGCCTTGCCTTACCTTCTTCTTGGCACGCACCCCAGAAATTACACGGTCTAATAAGAAGAGTCCAATAACTTTCTATACCGCCACCACCCCCTCCAGAACCCCAAAACCAAGATCTATCAGATTGGTTAGTAATTCCAGTACAGCCTCCATCAGCCCCGCTCATAGGGCCAACAAAACCACTAGTAAAAGACGGGGATAATACAACCTCTTGGTATGGAGTAAAGCATATGCTGCTTTTTCTTGTATTCATACCGCCGCCAGAAGTTTGGGGAGTATGGGATGGGTGATTTTGATCTAATATTCTTTCACCACAACATGATCTTTTTTCGTATTCCCAAGTAACCCATGTGTTAGGAAAGAACCTATTCTTATACCAGATACCACCATTAGTCTCGCAGTCTGATTGATTTTCTCCATTTACAGGTTTTCCGTCTGAACCTTTGCAGTGCGGGCTTCCATTTTCAAATGCTGCTTCACAGCTTTCTGGGTTTGTATGACCAGTGACTCTTTCGTCTCTGCTTTTGTCTTCACCTTTTCCTGCAACGTTTGGAGATTCGCATTTTCCTGATTCCCCACATGTTACTTCATCACCATGAAGCCAAGTCGCAACGCTATTGCCATCGTCGTCAACTGCGGCTTCACAATCTTTTTTATTTTTATATTGCGTATCTGAGCATTTTTGTTGAAGTCTATATCCAGTAGTTGCATCTCTACAATACGGTCTCTTCTTTATCGGAACAGAACCGTCTTCAACGCATCCAGTTTTAGTTGATCCAGTTGCATCGTAATTAATGGTTGAATCACTGTCTTCTGTTGGTTCATGGCCATTTACAATAGAGAATCCAACTACATAACCTTCGCTATCAAGCTGTATTGTCTTTTCAACAGATTTAATATTTACGCGAGCGTATTCATCAGACCATGTTTGCACGCTCTTTGTTGTGCCATCCTCAAGAAGCATTCCTGATGATATACTACCAAGTTCTTGATCATAACCACTTGGTTTAAGCCAAGTGTCTACACCCCTTCTTGGCCATACCTCTCCCTTTAGGGCGTCCTTGTAGTTATAGCTTCCTCTTGTTTCAAAAGAATCGTCATCTTGACCTTTAGCAGTTAGCTTGCTGTATTTATTGTTACTATAATGACATTCTGAAGGCTTGCCATTTGGAAGAGTGGTAACTTTACAAGGATCGCAGGCGTATTCCAGTGGGCCATCTGTATCGTGAGAACAACACCTACTGCCCCTCCAAGCCCCGCCAGAATATTTTAGATGTATTGTTTCGCCTTCACCGCTAGATATTCCTGACCTAGCGTGGTATCTTCCTTTTGGGTCTCTTAGTATGGTAACTGCTATTTCTGGAGGTAGTTTGCATTCTCCACCAGCTAGATTACTGCAATGAGTATCTATACAGCCACAACCCTCAGTACAGAACCTACCCCTTTTACGGTTCTTAATAGTCATAGGACTATCTTGAGATACTTCATCGGAAGCATCTGGTTCCCATACTGGCTCACCAGTTCTTTGGTTCTTTAAGTTTTTTATGTTGGGATTATATGATGAATCCCATGGATCGCCTATTGCCATCAGTATCCTGCTGTTTGTGGGTAGTCATCGTCTGGGCCACAGTCCTCGCCTGTAGCAAACCCCTGAGCGAAAAATTTCTTTGAACAAGCGGCCATTTCACCCCGATCACAGCCTGCATGTGTAACAATTTCCATACCATAAAACTCTGCCTGAAGTATGATATGAACTGGTATAGATTCTTTTACTGTTATTTTAGTTCCAGCTTCTGTACCGCAACTTGGAGAAGTAGATCTTTGATATTCATATACTATTCTCTTACCAGTATCATAACTGAAAAAAGCATCTCCTACCATAAGTCCCTGACCTAATGGGTTTTCAATGAATACTTTTTCATACATTATTGACTTAGCGTGATGTGTCCACGTTTCATCTGCACCTATTTTTTTATTAATTGATTCTGTTTTTCCAAAATAACTAGAACCCCAACCATGACACGGATTACCAGCCCTTCTCATTCCGGGCGCTCCACCCTGAACTTTTCTAAACTTGTCAGTACATTCTGAAAGAGTATTTGGTTTTCCTACCATCTCATCAACTGGCCTTAGTACGATAGCATCGTAAAAAGGAGAGCAGCCATCTTTAAAGTCATTACAAGCTGTAAGATCGCCTCTTGTCATACAAGCACCACACCAGTTGTGGTCTTCTGGATCATATATTTCTATATCTGGATAATACATACTGGTTGGAAAATAAGACGTATAGGTGCAATCATGCGATGCACAGGGGTTTCTATACAATCTACCGGGAGCATTAATGTTACCGCCTACACCAAAATTAAAAGAGTTATTACCATCTAAACCAGCTTTTGGTAATATGCATTTAGCAGCTTTTGATAAAAATATCCCATTATGTTTACCACCAACCCATACTTTTCTTTGATGATCCCATCTTAAGTCAACTGGCCCAACCTTCCACTTGTCTGGCCTTCTCATGTGTTGTGGCACAAAGTGTTTAAAATCATGCTGCATACCACCCTCAGTTTTTGCTTTCATCTGAGGCGGTGAATATTTTTGTCTACCATAATTAACAGTTGAATAATCATCATACCTATAATCAGCGTCGTGTCTTAAGTTTGGAACCGGCTGCATAGTAATAGAATCGTAACCCCAACCAGCCATAACCATTGGCCCTCTTAGACCAACAGGTCTAGAGGTGTCTACTGATTCTTTGGCAGCTCTATTGATCGGAGCTGCATCGCCAGCATATCCAGTTGCATCAATGCTTGGATTTGTTAGTTCTCTATTTTTGTTGACCCAAGCAACGTTATGGCCGGAGGCAAATGGGTTAAGAGAAGCAGATGTAATAACTGGTGGACTCGGTGCATTTTTACCTAGCTTTCTTTCGTGACCGATTTCTGTCCACGGAATTTTATCTTTTACACCATCTTGTGTTTTCTTGCTATACGGTCTTTCAAAAGAGGGCATAGCAGAATCCTTGGGTGTTTTATTAAGGTCGTCTGATCTACCTTTATCACCCCCAACAACAAAGTTTGTTGAATACGGAACAAACAAACCATCAAAAGACATACCTCCTGCTTTTTGCCAAGCTTCATTGCTTGGAAATTGTTGCATATGAGCGCCTAATGGCCCAGTAGCAGTGAGAGATCCTCCATCATGGGTGGTCATAGTACCACCACCATGTTGTGGATGCCCAACCCAGTTCATAGTTTGATTAGTTGAATCTCTAGCTTCAACACTAGGGTTAACATAATTAGCACTTGATATCATCAAATGACTAAAGTCGTTCTTCTCATCAAACGATCTTTGATCATTTACTTCTTGTGGTTCATTTGCCATTTTGTTTCTCTATCTTCGATATGAATCTCGACCTCTTCTTGTTCTTTGTATTTCTTCTTCTAGTCTTTTCTTATTACTAACCATTTCTTTTTGCATGTCTTTTATTTGTTTTTCGTATATCTCACCAAGATCACCAAATTTTCTTTGTGTTGAGAAATTATAAGTGGTATTCAATCCACCAGAACCCATTGATATCGACATGTCTGTAACATATGGCCCAGCTTCTAAAGTGCCGTTTATATTTAACAGTATCTGACTTCCAAAAGCATAGGCTGGCAAACCAGCTAAGGTAACACTTCCAGTTTCTAAATATCTTTGACCTTTACTTAAGGCTGCCTTTACTTTATTTAATGCAAAGTTACCCATCCTTGTTTCTCCACCATAGGCTGCTGGATGAACGCTTTCGTCTATTTGAAATTCTGGTTTTCCAAAATGTATACCCAAAGCCCATGGCCCCCATTTATAGTGTTTGCTTTGTTGGGGTACTCCCGCATGAAAAGGTTTATAGGCAGCTGGCGCTATAGATCCCCTGCCTAGGTCTGGGGCTAATATAGGCATTGATTTTATATTCTTAGCCATCGCTTGTAATTGCTGCTTAGCAATTCCATTAGGGTCTTGACCCATTGACCATGCGCTAGTTAAACAATTTGCGTTTTTACACTTGGTTAAAGGTATACATATTTCATTCTTATCGCCACCCATACTTGGATCTAATTCGGACTTGTCTACAGACCCATACTGCACTTGACTTGGAATTGTTATAAGTGCATACGGTTTCATAGCCATGTAGGTTTTGAAATCATTATTCTCACCTGACTTAATAAATACAGGTCTTTCGTCGTCTCCCATGCCTTTAATTTCTTTTTCGTTGTCTTCTGGCCCTATTGTGAGATAATCTTCTGGAACATTGTGTTTTTCAACTATTGGTACACCATTCTGATTCTCACCGATAATAACTTCTACTTCTTTTGTGTTTGGATCTCCGGCTCTAAACATATAATACTGTTTTTCGTTCTGTAGTTCCCAATCTGGTCTTACTGGCATCCAATGGGTCTTAGGATCTACATTAACCTTAACGTACATTTTTTTACCATATTGGAAGTTATAGGCACCTTGACCGGTATCCGCCCAATATTCATCGGACATTTGTTCTGGATCTATTCCTCTAAAATCTAGAGGTTTTCCTGTTCCGCTAAATCTTTGGTAATCTTGAGATGGGTACAAGACAAAAGCTTCTAAGTTTCCATCTTCTGACCAGAAGTTCATGTTCCGGGGATAACCGAATGTGGCATTCCACGCACCGCTATCGAAATCAAAGTTAACATCTCCTCCCGGCCATCCAGCACCAACAATCTCCCATTTGTTTATTTGTTTTGAGGGATCAATCCATGTCCCGCCTGCCTGTACGCAAGAAGCCCTGTCTGGTGCAACTGCCCATCCCTCACAATGACCAACGCCAAACATAGCAAACCAATCACTAAGCATTCCATGTGGCCCCCAGTCATACCCTTGTTTTTCACATTTACTTTCTCTTAGTTTGGGGTTAGAACAAATGTGTGCTGTGGGTGGATTAAAGGGAAGCGGCATTAAGTATTTTCTACCGTAGTATTGCGTAGCCACTTCTTGTATTTTCTTATACGCAATATCTGCCTCCATACTTGTTTTTTCGTAAGGAGTTAGTTCTTTGTTATTTACATTCTCTCCACAAGGAAATCCAGCAGCGGCTTGACCGGCTGCGGTTGTTTGATTTCCAGATTGTGCCATTGTCCCGGTTGTTACATGGCTCATGTTTGGTGGTGATTTAGCACCGCCTTGTAAGTTACCTTTAGCGGCTATTTCAGTTTCGCTAGCACCACCCTTTATTAAAAGGGCGTGGTGTATACCGCAGTAATCTTTCCATATACTTGTTCCATGTGGGTTTTGAGAATACATCTGACAAGGAAGGAATTGGCCTAGCTCTTTAAGATAAGCAATCCAAGAATCTTTACTCACAGCGGCATGTCTAAGCTCTGTAACTGTTGCGTAGTACCAATGCTTTGCTCCGGTTGCGCCGTAGTTTCTATCACCACTTGGGCCACCTTCAAATCCTATTTGCGACAGGTCAATTGGTATTGTGGCCGTTCTAGGTTGAACAGGCATTAATTCGTCCCTACTGTTCACTACGGCTTTTGTTCTTACGTTGGTATATCCGGGTATGGGATTCTCTGTTTCTGGTATAGTGATGCCACGCACTTTGTCTTCAAACCCGTCGCAAAAACCTCTTTCTATAGCATCAAACCATATATGGTTGGCGTTCCTACATTTCTCTGGATCTAATTCAGTTGTTGGTTCTCCTGTCGGTTTATGACAATGGCTAAAACACGGTTCTCTCTGCGAGGATGATTTACATTTTTCATCATATAAACCGCCAGTGCTTTCATGTCTATTCCCTTTAAAGACATCACCAGTGTCTCCATCACCAGTCTCGTTTACATAACCACTAATTCTGTCTTCATTGTCAGCTAGGGTTGCAGATTCTTGACAGTCTTCTACACTATCAACCCACGCAAGTATAGACTTGTCTGTACCGGGAGGGGCGTCTTTCCAAGCTTGGTCATCTCTGGTCGCTCTACTGCCTTTGGTTTTTGCGGTAGCGCCTTCTCCGTAGTCTTCTGTATAGTAAGCTACGATTGGCTTACCAACACCTACATTGCTGCCTTCTTGTTTTGTGAAACACCCTCTCTCACAACCATATTTCGTTAGATGGTATTGATTTCCCTGACCGGCATCATTAGCAAATCCTTCAATTAATTTTCTTTTTCCTGACAGGGGATCTGCTGGCCCCTTACACGATGTATGTGTTTTACAATATGACTGAAATCTCCCCTGTTCTGGAACTCCTCGTATGGCACATGAAGTAAAAGGATCAGCCTCTTGGAAATTACACTCACAAACCTTGGCATCGTTTCTTAGAGATACAATTTCTTCTCCGGTTTCGACATTTATACATCTACCAAGACCCGGATTGAAAAACTCTAACGCGCCAAAAATACCATCAGTCGGATGAAAATCTCTATAAGGATCATCATCCCAGAAAAACCCTTTAATTGGCCTTCCTACTCGTTTTTTATCAATAATGTCATTAAGTTCTATTTCAATTTGAGCAGATGCCTCGGTTGTCATTCCCCAACATGGAAATAGATCTATAAAACCAGAACTGCCACCCTCGTCTACATCTTCCCATGATAAGGAGTTAACTCTATTAAGCTGAAATGGATCTGCACCCCCTGAGTTGTAGTCGTAATGATCATGAAATGGTAAATAATCATCGTTACTTACCATTGGTAGGTTTTGCTTAAAGTCTGGCCTACCATCTACACCTTTGGCAGATGTGTCGCTATAAGGGTTCCAACCTTTTTCTTCCTTGTCAGAGAACTCATCTAGTGGTACTTGTTGCCGTTTTAGATGAACGCCATCACTTTCCGTAGATGGGAGAAACTCTTTTAAAATATCATCTCTGCCTTCCTTCGGGCCACCAGCGCGAGTGTCTAGATATGCCTGCGTACTTGTATTATACCAAAGTTCTTCTCTTAATTGATAGTTGCCCAAAGGCGTAACACCAACAACCCTTGTTCTTGGCGCACCTAATAGCATCTGACCTGATGCTGGGTCTGTAAATTCATAACCAAGATTGGCACTTATAACAGTTGAATTTTGTTCTCCGTCTACCCACGGGCCTCTAGGGGGAACTAATATAGACTGATCAAATGCATCTTTAAGAATGCCAGTTCTAATATTTAGATCTTTACGAATTGGCGTTACTTTAATGATTCCAGAATAGTTTCTATGGGTAGTCCAGTATTGCATACCGGGATGTCTTGGCACATAAAGCCAGACAAAGAAATCGCATCCAGCCGCTTCGGTGACTTGTTGAATAATCTGAAGCAAGGACATGCTTTCGCCAGATATTCTAAAGTCGTCTGGTAAAACTCCGGGCGCTGGTGGGTTTGGATTATAGTAAGCGCTAAGGTTATATAATTCGCTTAAATCAACAGCGTATCTATGTATGTTGTATGGTAACTGCGTGCTAAGATTTTTCTGCAATCCAAATGGTGGGTTTTCTGAACCTCCTAACCCTAGCTGTCTAACGTCTTCATTGTAATAAAGAGGGCCACCAAAAGGTTCCATTGCGTTTATATAGTTTTTATTTGTACCGCTAATTAAAAAGTCTATTGCCGGTAAAATACCCCTCCAACTATTTGCCCCGTACTCATTTGTAATTGAGCCTGCGCTTGGGGCAAACCACTGCATTCCACCTTCTGTTTTTCCCGACTGTTGAAATCTATGATTTTCATAATAACCGTATACATTTATTATGTTGTAATACCCATTCCAGCCCTCATCAAAAACCCTAGTAGAGTCAATATTAAAATGACCATCAGCAGGAGCGGTTCTGCCAGCGTAGCCATCTAATAGAACCTTGGTGTTTTCTAAAATTTGTCTTGGATCAGTAATTGATACACTATAGGTTTCTCCAGAAGAACCCCAAGCTCTTTCGTACTTAGTTAGTATGCCGGGGAAACTGAAAACAGGCTCGCAGTATCTATATGTAGCTCCAGTACAACCAGCGTTTAAGGTAAAGCCATCATAGTAGTTAAAATAAACTGGAGATCCCGGTGGTGGAAAAAACGGAAGGTCTCCACTTACATCTTGTTTATGTAGTGGGTAAGGAGGGGTTCCACCATAATATGCAATCAAATCTTTAGGAAATGCCTTTTTATCCCAAGGATGATACCCCTCGGTTACAGCGTCTCTACAGCCATTTAAATCCAACCATGTATGGTAATTAGCATCGTCTTGAACGAGGTTAAGAGATAGCGAAGAGCTATTGCTATTAAAACCAAGATTAATACTAAAATCCATAATCGACAAACCCATAAAGGTTTGCTGAACGATTGGGTTAGATGGTGGGTATTCATTTGCATCAAATCCGCAGGCCATTTTATATCTCCGTTCCGGGTACGTCCGAGGCTAACCAATCATTGTTAGCTCCAGCCAAGTAATCCGTGGTTGGGAATTGCCAAGGATCGTTTAGTTCATAAACCCAACTAATGTTATAGGTATACGCTCCTGTTTTTGGATCCCAGCTTTCGGTTGGAGCATTTGAGTATGACTTTCTTGTACCTCCCCCACTTTCCTCTAAATACGTATAAGGATTAAAAGAGTTTACAAGTGCAGCAATGCCTTGGGATTGTTGGTAAAGGCCATATTTTTTGGTTCCGGCAGGGCCAACTCCGGGTTTACCATTAACGTACACCATACCAGCAGAAGGTTTTGATTGTGAAATGGTTGTACCCGGAGATCCTGATGATGGATAACCTATATAGTTCGGATTTTTAATCCACCTATAAGTTGACCCTCCTAAACCTATGGAATTGGGTATTTCTTCATTTGTTGCAGGTTTGGTTCCGGCTGTTCCTTCGCAAGTATCTTCATCTCCAATGGTGGGTTGCACTTGATTTTTAGCATCTACACATATTTCTTCTCTATGAACATCTACATTTAATGTAATAGTAAGATCTCTTTGCCATTGCGTTTGAGTTCCTATGGTTTGAAGTACTGGCCCCAATCTTCTACCAAGAACTACATGCTGAGCAGCAACATGACCCGGATAAGTTTCACTTATACTATACATCTCACTACGAACATAAGGAACTATATTTCTTGCTTTTGCTTCGTAACTTAATGAATAAGTAATAGTTCCAGTAGCAATTTGTTGCGCTGATGTTTTAGATGTCGGAATAGGATTGATATTCAAACCTTTATATTCCGGTATGTCTATCATCAAGTTCTGAGCTGTCGTAGCCATAAACGGCAGTATCAAATGGTAATGACGCAGCGCGTTTTCGTATTTACTTACTGGGATATTTTTTGCTGCGTGTTCTCCTTTTCCGTCATCGCTATAATTTTCATCAACGTCGAAAGGTCTAAGGGGATCTCTATCTGGATTGAGTGTTTTTCCAACACCAGTTGTGCCACCCTCACTCCACATGTCGGCATTATCAACAAGTCCAGTAATAGACCCATTGATAGCAACACTTACTAAACCAGTATTGGTATCTTCTGTTATGCTAAAGTCGATGGATTCTAAAGCTCTAATATTTTTTGGAGCAAGCACCCAAGTTTCTGTTACGCTAAAGTTACCACCTCTAACGTCGGCTTGTTGAGTTCTTGAATAATTATATGCTTTATATTGATCTATCTCTTTGTCGTTGGTATTAGTAGGTACTGGTAGATTAAGACCAAACAAATGGATATCATCTGGATCTTTGGGTTGTTCAGCAACCCTACTATCACCAGTTGGTGGTTGATTCTTACCCGAAGAGTTTTCATCGGTCTCGTATTCAGTTCCACCTTTGCGTTTAGCAAGTGAGCTGTCTGTACCAAAAATATAGTTTTGACCATAAGTAATTTTCTCATAAATGAAACCCCTTGCTTGTTGCCAAGCTCGTCCATTATGGGCATACTTTTGATCGAATCTATTTCCAGTGGCATCACCAAAACCTTCTAGACCCTCGGCTTTGTTGGTTTCTCTATTCCATTTACTTTTACCCGTAGCACTTGTTGTTCTAGTAAGAGTAAAAGTCTTTCTTTGGTGCATTAGCTGGCCTGCGGTAGCAGCAGCAGCGTCTGGGCCTCTTCCATACATCTTACTACGGTCGTATACCATTGAAGATGCATCACCCTCTGCTATGTCATAAGACTCACTAGCGGATGAAATCAACCACCCTCTATACCCTTGATTATCATCCTGACTTCCGGCTTCCCAATCATCACGATCAAGCGGCTGACCATCTGGGCCAAGCAGATAGTCAGCAGTTAGGTTAATAGTATAGTCAATGATATTTGGATTTCCGGGTGCATGTCCGGGCAGGTCAAGACTTTCAAATTTAACAAATGCAATAAAACCACCTTCTCCATCTTCAGATGGTGGAACAATTTCAAGCCTTAACCCTTCATTTTCTTTAGAGAATAAGTTTGATAGTAATTTTTGCTTAAATTGTAATGCTTTGTACCACTTATCTGCACCTATTATTTCGGTTTCATCTTCAGCAGCATCATACGTTCCATGAAGAGGGTACTTTTCAGTGGTTCCATTTCTAACAGGATTTGTTGACCCACTCCACCAACCACTTTCTGTTTGGCTTCTTGCGTGATCCGTACCTTCGTGAAATGGAGAACCCATTGTTGCAAGAAGCTTGCCTGTTAATGTTATTGAGTAGCTAGAACCTACAATTTCACCATCACCCTGTTTTTGATAACTTTTACTTAAGTTAACAAATGGTGCTGGCTCTAGATATCTATATTTGTTATCTCTGTCTATAAATCTTACAGGCATTATTGATACCCTCTTGTGGTAAGTGTTGTTGTGTTTGTTCCAGAACCTAAAGTGTTTGGAATTACAAAATTTGTTGATGTCGTACTTGTTGAACCCAAGAACCCATGACCTTGAATATATAGTGGCATATGGCCAGTACCAACTATAGTAGGTATTGCATTTATGCTTGAAGTTCCAAAGTAGGTTTTGTGTTTTACAAATAGGTTCATTATACCACTTCCATTGTAAACATCTGGGCCTACTGTATAAAGCGGTATCGTCTTTACCCCAGATTCATTAACCTCTAGGTATAAAGGTATGTCTGATGCAGGTTTTAAACCCTCAATAAACAAAAGTCTTTTGTCAAAGAATGGCCCGGACATAGTATTCGGCATAGTCAAAATCATTTCACCAGAAGGAAATCCGTGACCTGTACTGGCAAACAGGTACAAATCCATTAGCTTTTGGTCTCTTGGATAAGCTAATTCTGTACCAGCTATTTCCAGAGGAAGCGTTGGAGAAAATGCTGAGACTGGGTCATTTGTTTTAAGGAAAAGGGTTATTCTCTTGTTAAACGTGCCACCCTCGGTGAACAAGTTCATGTCATAGTTAGAAGATACGCCACCCCTTCCAGACATAACAGCCACAGCGCTACGACCCATGTCTGTATGCAAATCATGGTTTAATATCAAGTTCAGAGCTTGGTCGGCAGTGCCAACATCAACGAACATACTCATAGTGGTGCTTGAGGGTATTGGTGAAGCACCGAATGAATGTAGGGTTAGGCTTCTATCGCCTGTAGTAAGAGATACAAGATTTCCGTCGATGTCTAAAGCACCGTGACCCTTAACGACCCCTTTTTCCATTAAACCTTGAATCGTATTGAATGAAGCTATGGTGTCATAGCTAGTAAAGTTTACCTTACTAGAAAACACCTTGAAGTGAGCGTCATAGGGTAAAGTAGTTTTAGGATACTTAACAACAAGCTCCACTTGGTGGTCATCAAAATCCTGTCTAAAATCTTTAGACCCACCTACATAATGCTGTGAGTGCTTGAGTGGATGGGTAAATTGTATTAGTCTTTTTGAACCAGAAGGAACCGATATGCCTGAAGCGTGCCACATCAGGTTTCTATCGTCTGAATACTTGTCTTTGTGAACTAATCTTGCAGATAAATCAGCACCACTTGGATGATTAGTAAGATGCTCAACCCAAACATCAACAGACAAGTCCTGCAATGAATAAAATCTGGTTGGAATTTCTGTTAGATCAAAAGTTAGTACTGATGATATTGCGAGGTTTTCTTGTCCCCATAGTTCTCTATCAAAAGCGCCACCTCTTGCTCCAGTTGGGTTGAGATCGCCCACAACCCCAGAGTCCACAACGAATTCAACGTAGTTAGTATTAAGGGCATCTAAACCGGAATCTCCAAAAGACGTACCAGATAACCCACTATCGCCGGTTGGGGTAACATTCGCATTAAAAATAAGATCGGTGACATTAAATGTGTTGTCACTAAATTTCTTAATATTTTCTGGCTCAAAACTTTGAGAGCTAACACCTGCTTCATCAACCCAGCCCGTGAAACCTCTTTCTGCTAGACCAAATTCTCTTTTTCCTAAAACAACATTACTATTTGAGCCTCTCTGTTTGTCTCTAATAAACGCATGAGACTCGCCTTCTTGTTTGCCGTTAACATATATTTTTAGTTTTGAGTCTCCAGATGCATAGACCCCGATTATGTGCGCTGGATGTTGATAGTCTTCAAAATTCTTATTTGACGTAGCGTATACGGCATTGTTTACACCAGACACGACATGGTCGGATCTTATGTAGTATTTGCCAGCATAGTCACAACCAAGAATAAATTGTGCTGGATCTTCTCTATGCTGAGCGATTATTACCGTTCCAGTAATATCACCACTAGGAACAACCTTAGCGTAAACCGAATAGCCCGGACTTCCAGTTAAATCAACACCACTTCCAGCGCTAACAAAAGATCTTTTGGATAAGAATAAAGCTCTTTGCTGTGGTGCTTGTTGGCCTAAGCTGTTATTTAAAGTTCCAGCTTTA
>Ga0098036_1000139_pt1 | contig 36054 bp, 38 predicted proteins | sample 4_EtaG_FD_77064 | JGI IMG/M metagenome (GOLD analysis project Ga0098036, IMG submission 77064) | Marine viral communities from the Subarctic Pacific Ocean - 4_ETSP_OMZ_AT15127 metaG | ecosystem: Environmental > Aquatic > Marine > Oceanic | place: Pacific Ocean | collected 2015-01-07 | reverse complement strand
TACAATTGCTTGTTATCGACATAGTGTGCCTTCTTAGGCTTAGCCATCAGTGATAAGTAGTGTTGGCATCACCAACGCCTAGAGCTTCAACCATTCGTTTGGTTCTCTTGCGTTGCTCCGCAATATCTTCATTCTGTGCATCCATCTCTGTGTATCCTTCTTTCAAAAATCTTTCATAATTACTGATTATATTTTCATGTAGATCATCTGCAATTGCAATGACCTTAGACTTATGGACTGTTATCAAGTTTGTCTTGTTGAATAGTAACCAATGCGAACATTGGATCCATGTCATTCCATTTGGTGAGATAGATCTGTACATAATGACAGGATCTTCAAATAGAAGATACTCTCCATCATCTTCAACCACTCTTGTTAGAATCTCTTCACCATTCATTAGCTTTACTAAGCCATAATACCCTGCTGGCATAACTACTCCTTTAGTGTATACGTGTATACTTTATATGGAAATTGTTCATCATTGTACAGCTTTACTCTATCCGAGTAATGCCTGGCGGTATAGTTAACCCACTTTCCTTTGGAAAGATTGTCGACGATGTCGTAAAGTCTAGTTCCCATATTACCTGGGTCTTTCCGCAAGCCTCTACCAATTGATTGCAATACCCGAATCTTACTTTTTGAGGGGCTAGCGAACACGATGTTATTAAGCCTGCGAATGTTAACACCAGTACTAAATGTACCATACGATGCAATGATGACTGCTCGTTCTTCTTTCTCAACAATTGCTCTAACTTCATTTCTTTCCTCTCCAGAAACGCCACCATGGATGAAGAATGTTGGTTTATCCAATTCTTGAGCCATGTCATACAACACTTTTCCATGCTTTTCAACTAGTGCATATAGCAAGAGTGTATTACCTTTTAGCTCCTTACACAACTCAATTAGAAAGTCATTGCGAGCTTTACTTGCTATAATATAGTTAACTTCATCTCTGTAAGACGCCCTAGCCATCTTTGCTTTGTTCTCACTACTATGGTCTAGGATGCATATATTTATCTTTAACTCAGCTAAATGTTTTTGTTCTATCAACTCAGATGTGGTTACTACCTTTTCTACTGGACCAAACAATCCTTCTAACACTAACTTATGTGTCTGTGAGTCATCTAGTGTACCTGTGAATCCAAACTTGTATGGACAGTTAACTAGCTTAGACATTATTGTAGTCAATGACTTAGCTTTGAATAAGTGAGCCTCGTCACCAATAACAACTTGGAATTGCTCAAACCATTTTCTTGGTAGCTTGTATATTGACTGCCATGTTGTAATAGTAATCTCTGTATCAATATCTTTACTAGCACCAGCTGTAATCATATGAATGTCATCTGTGTATCCATACTCATGAAAGTCTGATGCAAGCTGTGCAACAAGACCTGTAGTAGGTACAATAATTAACTTCTTCATAGGATAGTATCTTGCAATCATATAGATGATCATAGACTTACCAGAAGCAGTAGGAGATACCAACATAGCTCTCTTGTTTGTTATAGCATGAGCTACAGCATTCTTCTGATAGTTTCTTGGTTCCATACTTAGTTTCAATGTCTTAGCCAAGTCATCTACATCATCAATTGTGAAAGGAGTTGTGGCAACTAATCGTTCGTCCACTATACAATTATATCCTCGCACACCACAAAAGTCAACAATATAATCTTTCAATCCTGTGTATACCGTTCTTGTCACAGAATTGAACAATCTTATCTTACCATCCCATACTCTATTGCGTACAGCTGGCATGAACTTTGCACCAGGTACATCAAACGTAAAGAAGTCTGATAGCTCTTGAGCTACAGAGGAATCACATTTTACTTGGAGGTGGACGTCATCTTTGTAAACAATTTCTATCATAAACCTACTTTAAACTTTTCCCAATCAACAGCAGTCTTGATCTGGTATCCTCTTACATTCAACGATCTTATTATTGACTCTAAGAACTCTACCTTTTCTTTTGCATATGCTATTTTTAAGTTATGGTTTGTTATATCTTTATCAGACTCAATGTACATTGGTACGTCTGTTTTGAGAATACGTAGAGGGTTAGGTTCCCAACCACGTTCAACAAGATCCTCTTCTGCCATTACACCAGAATAGTAATCATGTTTGTCTTTCTTGAGACTCTTATACTCCTCTTGAAGTTTAGTTAACTTCAATCTCTCTTCAGCAAAATACCTATAGTATTTGTGATGGAGTTGAGGTATACGTATAGACTCTTCACCAAGCTCAGTTCTATCTATCTTAGAATCTTTTGCCCAGTGATCATAATAATCATTTAAGTTCATCGATTGCTACCACTAACTTCTGACATCTTTCATTATACTGTCCATTGAAGTTTTGGTCAACAAGATTAGCTAACTCAATCATCATTAGTCTCTTATCACCGCTATTGATAACATTGACAAATCGTGGAGATATTCCATGAGCCATATCACCATATGCTTTGATAAGACGTTCTGCTTCCTTACCAATATGCTTCTCAACTATCTTTGGTGTGAACATATTGACATCATGTTTCTTATACACATCACCATACACACTATGCCATAGCCCAGCCATACACACTGGCTTCTCAGCACCTAACTGTTCTAAGTACATATAGACATTCCATAGATGATGAAAGAATGGTCTTCCTGTGTGCTGAACTTTAGTTGTATTGTCATACAGATACTTAACACCTTCATCACCATATCCTTTTGGAGCAGTGTTGAATACCATAATGGTTTTCTCAAAAGGAGTTATTCTTGATAGAGGTGATGTTGAATGTAGCTGAGCACTATCAAAGATAAACAATCTATTATACTTTGGCAACATGGCAACTTCTACATCTTGACTATCGTCATACAATAGAGTCATACCATAGTACTTAGGATCCCAATCCTTTGTCATATAAAGAATAGCAGTTTCAAATCCAGGATGTGATTGAACTACGTTTCCATCTCTTGCTTGTTTATCTGTATGTGGATATGCATCTTGTCCAAAGTGATATGTCTTTGTATACGTTCTATACAATGCTCTGTTACCTATGACTTCTTGAAGAACGTCAAATGTATCTAACATTATTGGATGGTTTGTTTCAATGTCTGGTGAGTTCAACATATCCCATTGGAAGTGCTTTGGCTGCTTAACAATGTTATGTTGACCATGACCGTATTCAAATGTGTTACGATTATGAGACTTCCAACCATGTTGGAACCATGTGCAATATTTTCTTTTGATGTCGAGCAATAGGTCTTCAGAGAAGGCGCCTTCGACGCACTTCGGTTCAATATAACTCATAATAAATCCTAAAAATTAGTAGATTGTGTATCCGTAGTTCCAGCTGAACCCAATCTTAGAATCCTGAACAGCTTGTATCTAAATGTTGCTTGGCACTCTATGTAATCAACTGAAGGTGCCGTGGTTGAAAATTGTAAATCAGACAGCGCTGTTGGATAACAGTCTTCAAATTGTACTTCTAAGTTAGGCTGCATAGCACTGTTCAATATAGTTACTGTAGCATCACTATACGGCCCATCCGCTAAAAAGTCAACACTTCTTTGCTTTTGATATATGTTCTTAGATTGAGCAAAGTCTTCTGGGAATCCTAATTGAACCATCCAATCAAATAATTCAATGTAGTTTGTCATGTCCTCATCTACTTTGAATGATAGTTGAAACTCAGCAAAAGCCATACGATCACCAATTGTTGGAATGTTAACAAAAGGTGTTGGTAGTACTGCATCACCCATTTGTACAGTAGGAACATTCACTGCTTGCACAAAGTAGTTTGTATTTGGTAGCTTCTTAATAGAAAAGTTGAAACCCAGTGGTGATAGAAACTGAGTGTTATCAGGCTGATCCCTTAGTGCTCCTGCGACTTGAGTAGCCAATCGACGCTCCTATACTCTCTAGTGTTTGAATCTGCAACCAATACCTCATTGATCACAGCATCAATGTTATGATGCCAATAGATCAAAAACTTATGTACTCTAGGATACTCTGGTACTATGTCTTCTGTACCCCAGATAAATTCTTGAAGGATGTTATTGTAGTCTGGCATCCAATATCTGACGTTAACTAATACTTGTTGCTTAACTATCATATGTCTATTTATACAAAAAAAGAGGAGGCCGAAGCCTCCTCTAAGTTGGTTATGTAACCTAAATTACATTATGTTATCTACAAGGATCTTTCTGTAGTACTCATTGGAGTCTGCAGAAAGCGTACCAGCAGCTGCTAGAGCTGATGTACCTCGTGCAAACGGATTCTCGATCACGCCGTAACGAGTCTTGAAGCCGATTTTAGGTTGGAAAGTATCTTCCCCAACCGCACGAACCATTTGTAATGGAACATATGGGCAGTAGAATAGACCGGCATCAAATGCACTAGAGCCTTTATAACCAACTGTCATATAGTTGCCAGTTGTATAAGGGTCAATGTATACTCGAATTCGTCCGTTTAGTACACCAGCAAAAGTGTTGCCTGTGTCATCTACTTGCAAATTGTTAGAGTTAAGAGCTGGAGTGTAATCTAATACACCAGCCATTTGTAGTGCGGAAGCAACATCTGAAGAGCAGATCAGCATGTTGCCTTTCCCCCTACGAGTACCCTTCGCAATACTGTTAGCTTCTCGTTCGATCTGGAACATCAGACCTTTGAACTTCTCAACCATCCAACGACCGTTAGAGTCGGTGTCTAGGTCAAATTTACCTGCTGTTGTTGTGTCATCTTGGGCACCAACCTTAGCGATAACATTAACTGTTCGAATCATTTCTCGGTTGATTTCAGCCAAGATTTCAGTCGAAAGAATGTTAGCTAGTTCGGACTCAGCATCCAATCCGTGGATTGCTTTTAAGTCCTGTGCCAATTCCATTGTGTATTCTGCTTTGAGAGCTCTGGACTTTGCAGTCACAGCAATCTTCTCAATGCTGAATGCCATCTCTGGGAAAGCGTTAGCGGCACCATCACCCAAGCGCTCTGCTTGAGCTGTTGTCATACCAGCAGCATAGTTGTACAGTTCAATGTTAGAAGCAGAACTGTTTAAGTAACCGTTACCTACGAATGTACCTAGGTTTTGAGTAGCACCACCAACGTTGGTGTTTGTGGAGCTATCTTTATCCATAGAGAAGCCAGTGTTAACTTCGTTATAGAATGTCTCATCACCAGTCTGGTTAGTGTAACGTGATCTCATTGCAAAGATCAAACCAGTAGGACCAGTCATAGGCTGAACACCCATGATGTCATATGCTACTAAGTTTGGCATTGCACGACGAACCAAGCTGATTAGAACTGGGTCGTAGATATCAATGTTACCATCGCCAGCTGTTGAAGACGAAGCACCCATTGCGTTTGTTGGGGCTGCTTCAAGCAACGATTGTGGGTTAAAAGAAGCTGACTCACGTAGAGCAGTTTCTGTGTTTTCTAGCATTACAGCTGTGACGTTCCGCTTATGAACATCCCCAATTTTGTCTAAGTCGGGGTGCTCAATAATGGGCTGCCATTTCTGCAATAAATCTTCGTTTAACATTTATTTCTCCGTATGTTAAGATTTATTTTTGAAGGGTTCTTGAAATAGCCTGAGCATAAGCAGCCATTGGCCCGTCAGAGATTCCCGTAGGCTTATCTTCGGTATCAACTTCAACTAATTCTTCATTGATTTCAGTTTCTGTTGCGGCTGGTTTCTTGTTAAAGTATGTTTCAAGAATAGTGTCGAGCTTCGATGTGAAGTCTTCTTCACTATCATAGTCTAGGCCTTCAACGAGATCCTTAAACTCATCTTGTTGTTTAAGGGTCATGCCTCTACTCTTCTCATTGAAAAGGATAGCTGCGTGTTGATCTTTCATGATCTTTTTAAGATCAATCTCTTGGTTGACTGCTTCGTCCAACTTCTTCTTCAGTTCTACAACTTCAGATTCCATGTTGGCAACATGATCAACCTTGTCTTCAGGAATCTCAATGTAAGATTCTTTGAATAGGTCCTTGACGCCATTCATAAAGTTTTCAGCCATTTCTACTTTAAGAGCTGATTCAATGGCGATCTCGTTCTCTTTCATCCAAGTTTCAGCAACGTACTCTAAGTATTCGTCTAACTTGTTTTCAAGATCTGTTTCGTGTTGAGCTGTAGCTTCTGCTAACTTCTTATCATAGGCTTCTTTTAATGCTTCTTCTACTACTGTAGCTTTTGCATTCAAAGCTGCTTCAAAGATTGTAGATGCTTGATCAAAGAATTCCTCTGTGAGGCTTTCTTTGTCTTTGAAAAGCAATTCTAAGTCTTCTTTAACTTTGATGTTTGCCATTGTATGAAGTTTTACAGGGCTAGCTGCATCACCTTTAGCAGTGATAGATGCTTTGTTTCCAGAAGAATCCATCAAGCCTTTGTAAGCCTTAGAGGCTTGGCCTGGTGTCATCTTAGAAAACATATCTACTACGTTTTGTATTACGCCAGTTTTACCTAACTTAGGCATTGGCATAGCGTTTGATTTATCCGCTTTCCTACGTGAAGAACCAGTATCGATTGGGTCGGCCACACTAGAGTCCTCACCAGAAGCCTGGAATTCAACAAGCTCTTCTTCTTGTTCTTCAACGTCGTCAGCGGCTTCAAGAATTTCTTCGTCGTCAGTTAAGGATTCTAAATCCTCAATCTGCTCCTGAGCTTCTTCTCTTGCCATTATTGACTCCTATAGTTTGTCATTAAACTTATTTATAATTTTACTGTTTTTTATAGCGATTTTAGGTATTTATCGAATAGTCTTAATGCTGATTCTTGAAGTTCCTTACTCGACTTCCGTCCTAAATCTTTCGTTTCTTCCACAACTTTCATTGCGTTGAAATGTCCAGATGCAGCATCATATACCCAATCGACCCCTTCCATCACTCCATTAACAAATGCTTGAGGTGCTGAGGGATCAGCCACAATGTCAGCGGCCGTAGAAAGCATGAAGTCATCTTGTACTACTTGACATCCTGCCTTCTCTCTTAGAGTACCCATACCACGGCTTGAAACTCCCAATTGAGCACCTTCATCAATTAAGTTTTTGACAATATTACCATACGGGGTATCTAAAACTTTTGCTTTACCAATATAGTTGTTACCTTCTTGGCGCAAATCTTTTATCATATGGGACACTCTTTCGAGGTTAATTGTAGGTCCATTAGGATGACCTAGCTCACCATATGCTCTGTTCTTTTGAATATATTCTTCATTGTAACGGTTGACTTCCTTTTGCATTGTAGACATAGGATACATTCTACCATTACGGTTCTTCATTTCTGCTTGAAGGAATACACCTTCAATGAAATGACTCTTTTGTTTTGTCTCTTCGTTTATTTCTATCTTGACGTCAACTCGTTCGACAAGTTCTGTTACTAGCTTCATTCTGAGCTTCCTCCAGCTATCGGAGTGATGTAACATGTTGCGACATTAGTGTGCAATGAAACATACAATCCAGTTGCACCAAGATCAAGATTGATTGACTCACCACCATCTAGGTTGATTGTCTTAACAACATTACTGTTTGTTGTTCCAATCTCTACGTTGGCAACTGATGTAGCATGCGTGTTAACAATCCTAACATAGCGGTAAGATTGTTGATCGTGATCAGCATCTAGTACGGCTGTATTAGCAATTACCTTTATCACGCTACACTCCTAACCCAATTCAGCAATGCAGAGTTGGTTTCTCTGTTTTGTAGAAATAAGTTTTCAAATTGGTCTTGATGTTCATCTGATAAACTATCAAATACTTCTTCTAGTTTAGCCATCTCATGAGCTTCAATCATAACTTCTGAATCATCATCTAACAACCACATTCCATCTTGATCAGGATCAAAGTCTTCTTGAGACATCTTGTTGGCTGTTGCATACATGACTGACTCTGCATCTTTACCATATCGGCTAACAAAGTCTGACTTATTCTTTTTCATAGACTGTACGATCTCTTCTGCTTTCTTATTAGCAGCAGCTTCATACATTTGTGAATTAGTTTCGTTTTCTTGATCAGCAATGCGTTTCTTTTTAGTACGTTTACCACCAGAGAAAAGTTCGTCCTTGTCTCCAGCATTCTTTTCAGGAACAGGGTAATCCGTCTTAGCGATAACATGCTTGTCTTTGAAGTCACGTTCGCCAGGCACACCGGGATTCTTGTAACTGACATTCATTCCTTTATCCTGTCCAGGAGTAGGAATGATATCAATCTTCTTCGGTTGTTCCGTCAGCTGTTTCAATCTCTTCATCTGACTGTTCTTCCTCTTCTTCAGTTGTATCGTCTTCGGCTGATGCCTCTACTTCACCTTCTTGTTCTTCTGGCCCAAGCTCCATAGCAGGAGTACTTGATGGATCTAATCCAGCCAGTTTGTCCGCAACAACTTGTCTGATCTGGTCAACTTTATCATTAACCTTACCGACCATTGCTCCAGAGAAGTAATCTGCAAATGCAGTTGGTTCTCCACCGTTTGCGGCCTTAATCATATCGTTCAACGTTTGTCCTGGTGTTTCCACCTCAGGTTCAGCCATTATTATATCTCCAATTATTTATATTTATCCGTCACTAGGGGGACCATTTTGCCCGTCAATATTGTTAGTCCCCATGTCAGGATCCGCTAACGCCGCATCCATTTCTGTGTTTGCGTCATTCTCGTCCTTCATTTGATCTTCCAATGTGGCAATTTCGTCATCGGACATTCTAAGTACATTACGTTTTACCCATTCTTGTGAGAAGTACTTACCAACATATGGGTCGATACTATTCAATGTATTGACTCGTTCTGTGATAATTTCATTCTCTTTGAGTTCAGTAAAGTAGTTATCTTGTTTGAAGTCATACTTGATATTACGTCTTATATCTTGATACTCTTCTGGTGTCATATGACCCTTGAGCACTAATTGTTTCTCTAATGCACCATCAAATAGCATTGAGAATCTCATGCGCAATCTTTGTATGAACTTCTGAAATTTAACTTCGTCGCGATTGATCTCTGTTGCACGACCCAACGTCATTCCTGTTTCAGGCTCTAAGCGACTGACAGGAACATTGAGAGACTTATACATCTTCTTTTGGAAGTATATAACATCATCCATCTCACCAAGATTTTGACCGCCCGGTAGCGTGGTAATCTCTGTACCTCGACCACCTTCTCGTCGTGGAAGCCAATAGTCTTCAAGCATTGTCATAAACTTACGATCGTCTCTGATCTCGCCAGTGGCTGCATCATAGATCAATCTGTTCTTATGCTTGACCATCATGTCTCGTAGGTATTGTTCTGCTTTCATCTTGGGTAGATTACCAACATCAATATAGAATATACGCCTTTCAGGAGCTCTAGCTATTCGGTAGATGACCGTTGCGTCTTCTAATATACGAAGTTGGTTGAGAGGCTTGATAGCCTTATGTAAATGAGATAAAACTAATCTGTTATCTTCACTCATCACACCAGAAGTGCAATGGAGAATAGCATCCTTGGCAATCTTAACACCTTGGTCTTGTCCAGCAGATGATGGAGTGCCACCAGGATATCCAACAAATCCTTTATTGTTGTATAGAAAGAACTCACTTCTGGTACGTTCTACTTGAACTTGTGTGCCAGGTATACGTTCTTTTTTGTTTTCTCTAATTTTTTTGATCTTACGAGGATCAATATATCGTAACTCTTGAATACCATCAGCTACGCTCTCTGGATCAATGATAACATGATAGAACATACGTCCATCAATATACCAGTGTCTGGCTACTTCATAGCCTTTCTCATTGAACTCTAACAGATCAAGAATGTATTCAAACTCTTCTTGAATGACTTTCTTAGTAGATGAACCTATACCTTTAACGTGGTCAAGGTTTATTTCTACTAGTCTTTGGTGTTCATCATATACTATAAACTCATGTATGATATCATCAATAGCCATGTCGCACTCAGGCTGCATAGACATTCTACGATATCGTGTAATCATTTCTGCTTCGGTACGTGTTGCTCCTTCGAGATCAACATATGTGCCATACATGCCTCCAGTAGAGACTTGATGCGCACCGTCATCCAAAGCAAGAGGAGCGAACGAAGCAGTAGCCTGATCGTCCGCCCTTCTCTTTATTTCAAAACCAAAAAGGGTAGCCATGTAATTATATCACTTTCACATTATGTAGTTAGATTATTCATCTAATTGCCGCCAGCGTTACCCGTTGTTCCTCCGTCAACTTCCCACCAGTCATACTGGAAGGTCACACTGAATTCTTCTATAGCATCTGTTGTGTTCCAATCTAAGTCAATTGAGCTGACTTCAATTGGCCACATACCATTGAAGGTATATTGGCGCAACGGTGTACCAACTTTTGCATATTGGATAACCTGGGCATTTTCTTTGTATAGAGCTGGAGCCGAAGTTCCAAAGGACCTTACGTTACCAAGATGAGTATTGATGTTTTGCATCCACTCTTCCATTGCGTTTCTGATGAGGAAGTCCTCATCGTTAACTACCGTAATAGTCCACTCTGCGAATGTTCTGTCACCAGCAATCTTGATCTTTCTACCGAAGTATCCCACTTCGATTGTTCCGATTGTTGATGCAGGAATCTGTGCTGCTCTAGCCATAAATGGCAGCTTCGCGTCCCCAGCCGGATTGACTGGGTTGTTCATGATAACCTGAAACAGAGCAGGGCGTGCACCACCTAGTGCTAGCTGTGATCTGATTTCGTTTATATTAAAGGCCATTGAACTCTCCTATTCCTTATATCTATTTAGCTTAGAATTGTCCAACGATTTCACTGAACTCAACGTTGGTTCTGACCGCAACAAAGTTTAACTGTATGAAGTTAATTGATCGAGCTGGCTTGATGTATATGTCACCAACAAACTCGTTTCTATCAATCACTTCGCCAGTGTTATTTGTTTCGTCACAAACAACCTTAAAGTCAAAAATACCACGTCGACCTTGAACATCCCGTAGGAAAGGCTCGACTAGATTTCTGAACTGAGCTCTTGTGAATTCGTCGTTGAATTCAAACAAGGTGAATTTAGCTGCTGTAGCTATTGCTTTTTCAAGAACAATGAACAATCTTCGAACATTAATTCTATCAAATGCACTAGGCTTAGCCAGCAACGTCTTGTCGCCAAACAAGATAGTTCCTTGACCTGGGAATGTTGTAATTGGATTAATACCATTCTTGTACAGTACATCTCTATCAGCTTTGTCGGCATTGTAAGAATTCTTAACAACATTCTTAATGATGCCTCTATTGAATCCAGCTGGAGAGTACCATGGGTCTCTAGTTGTATCTGTTCTAACCATTAGTCCAGCAACGTCTCCGTTGTATGGAACATATCGGTATACGTCATTATATCTATCGTATTGATACTTGAATCCACCATCCATGATACCATATGAGGATGATGTCAGAGCATTTCTGAAGTCAACTGTATTAGCAGACTCGTTACCAAAGTTATTAATAACATCTGACTTAGGAGGAGATACTGTTACAACACAGTCTTTCCTTGACTCTGCAATGTTATCAATAATATAGTTAGCCCATTGATGATCATGAGTACCACCTCTAGCTTTACCTTGCATTACAATTGATATATCAATATCTTCTGCATTCTTGAATACATCAACAGCATTAGACAATTGACCAATTGCTATGTTTGCTTCACCACTATCTGAATCACCAGCAGCTTGGAAGGCTGTTACGTTTGCTGTACCACCATCACGACCAATTGTAAACGATCTTGTGAATGGAACAGTATTTGTAACTGCAGAGTTGGACATGTTTACAGCAGCGTTAGAATAATCAGCTGTAGAGTTTTGTGTCTCAGATCCTGGTCTTACTTTCAAACCACCATTAAGTACCCATTGTGATTGATTATCAATTACATTATAGTAGTAAATTGATTCACCAGACTCATCTTTTGCATCAGTTGCACGAGATAGTCCAGCATATTTTTCTAATATTTGTCCTTTGACTCCAGTGATTTCTCCATCTTCATCCGCAACAATTATATGAAGCTCGTCAGATCCATCAGAGTTATTAGCAACATTGTTTGTCCACAATGTTGTACCAGGAGCTTTATCAAAGTTTCCTGCATACTGCCACTTACGTGTAACACTTTGTGATGTTAAGTCTAGTGAGAAGGCAGTAGATAATGTGAACTTAGACGACAATGTTAAAGTAGCGGTTGCTGAGAAGATTGTGTCGTTGTTGTTATCAGCAAGAGCACCAGAGGTTGATGTAGAACCAATAGTTGCAACTTCTAACTCTTGAACTCCAATAGAAGAGTTACCCAAACGAATGATGTCTCCAACTGCAAAGCTAGAAGCAACGTTTGATACTGTGTTCTGTGCGAGTAAGTACTCTGCAACAGTCACGTTAGATGTTTGTGTGAAACCTGTTTTAACATCGGCGGCAGTAATTATAACGCTAGTGTTACCAACTGCAACATTTAATGCTACGTTAGATATACCTGCTACGTTATTAGAAACTGATGATTCAAATGCACCAGAGCTATCACAAACTGATATCTTCAAAGAGTTTCCAAGAGAACCTGGATACTTTGCTACGAAAGATGCTAAGTTTGGAACAGTTACTTCATTGTCATAATGTTCTCTGTTCTTGATTTGTATGGCCATTTGAGCGTTAGCTGAGTTAACTGCAGTTGCAGGGTTCTGCAATACAGTTGCGTTTAATGCCGTAGCTGCTACAGCTCGGCTTACGTATAATGCGTTCCCATACGCGAGGAAGTTGGCAGCAGTGAAAAATGATTCAAAAGACGTACCGTCTGGCTTGTGAAACCTAGATACCAACTCTTCTTCAGATGAAATAAGAGTTGCAACTTCTGCAGGACCCCACTTAAAGGAACCAGCAAATGCACCTTCTGTTGTTGAAACAGCAGGCACAATAGTTGTTAAGTCAATTTCTGAAACATTTACACCAGGACTTACTTGGAATGCCATGGCTTAATTCTCCTTCATTAAGGTTTTGAAATGCTTGATTTGCATGTCATTATTTATAAAAAAGCGGCTTTCACCACGATCCTTCAATTTCATAAGGCGTAGCTGTTATCCAATCGTCCGACTTATATTTTTGCATATCATCTTCTGGATCATGTATACCATCTTGAAAGAATCCAAATGGTAACATTTCTTCTTCTATAGCCTTTTCGTTTGCTAGAAGTAAGTTCTTTCTTATATCTATATCAGTCATTTCTTTAAAGTATTCTTGACCTGTTAACCAAGCAAACAATACCAATGACATTACTAGATCATCATTGTATCCTTCTTCAGCTGCATAGCTTTGACCTCTTACAACAAATGCAGTAAGCTCTTTAAGTATTTCAAAATCATTGATCTTCAAACGATCATTTTCAATAATAGTCTTTAGACCTGCACAACCAACTCTCTTCAATTGTTTAGTTGTTCTAACACCCAACTGTTGAGACTTACCTCCAAAGCCAGCTGTCAATAATTGTCCAGCTCTACCTTTCCATTCAGCTGTTAGTATACCTTCGTACTCTAACTCATGATGTAGTATATCAGCAACTTGTTGTCCTATGTCATTAATTTCGACAAGTACGATAGCATCATTATACTTACGTGCAGCGTCATAAATAATAGAAGGATATAGCATAGGAGCAATAACATTGGATCTATACGTACATACAATTTCATAAGGCACAGTAGTACAATCAACAACAGTAAAAGCGCTATAATCATTTCCTATACCTCTTGAAGTATCAACACTAATTGCATATACATGACTTCTTTCTGTTTCTTTCCATATCTTCATGTTCTCATTTTGTGATATTGGTTCATGGAAAGTTAATGCTGCTAGCTTACTAGGATTGATAAGAGTGTTTGATGAACCAATAAAGTCACATTCAAACTCTTGTCTGAATTGTTCTTCACTAGTATTCTTGATTGTCTGTTCTTTCCACTCTTCATCTCTACCAGGTACAGCAGACCAATGAACTTGGATAGGAACGTATTCGTTTCTTCCTTCTTCTGCATCTACCCATAACTTGTAGAACAAGTTCATACCTTTTGGTGTAGATGTAATCATAACTCTTGATGTTCTACCAGATGAAATGGTAGGATAAACTGATGCAAAGAACTCTTCTTGTAGTTGTGAATCTACGAATGCAAACTCATCAAGATATACTAACGAAAATGAACCACCTCGTATAGCAGATGATGATGTTGAACTTGCAAGAACCTTACTTCCATTCTCTAACTCAAGACTACCTTTGTTCCATTCAACTAGTCCTTGTTGTAACCAATGAGGTAACCATTCATATGCCATTTGCAATCTACTCAATATCTCTCGAGCAGTGCTTGCTTTGTTAGCTAGTATTGCACAGTTGAATGATTCGTTGAATAAGATAAACCAAAGTATAACAGCAACCATTGTTGTTGTCTTACCAGACTGTCGAGGCATCTTACATATAGAGAAACGATTATGAACAACAGATTTCATTATGTCTAATTGAAAGTCATACAAATCTAGATTGACAACACCTTCATCAATGTTTACAATCTTCATATATGTACGACAAAAGTATTCAATATCCTTAGAGCATTTCACTAACTCTTGGATTTGTTCTTCTGTATAATCTAATGCAACTCCAGCCTTTTTGAGTCTGGGATTACCTAGATAAATTTCATTCGTCGATAATGCCACGTTCTTTCAACTTTGTTCTATTGTTAAGATGTTCAGATACAATCATATCTTTTGATTGTCCATGATACTTAACACCGTAGTTATCCGTGATCATTGCTTCTGCCATCATCATCCATTTGTTTGAAGGAGGATGGAACACTTCAAAGTCACCCAATAATCTACCAAACTTTCCTTTTCCATCCTTGTAAGATTTGAACTTAGTACAATTAGCAAGATACTTTACTACTTGATCTTTTGCTAATATACCATACTTCTTCTCTACAGGATCAGACGTTCTTGATTCTGGTGTATCAATTCCCATTATTCTGATACGTTGGTTTCTTAACCATACACCAAAACCTAAATCAATATCGATGTCAACAGTATCACCGTCAACTACTTTAACTAAATTAAAATTATATTCAAACATTCGTTGACTTATCCTTGTTTTGGTATATAATAAACTATGTGGCCCGGACAGATACTATTCCCATTTACTATTAATACCTTCTACCGCCCAGTCAGTATATGAATAGAGTTGTCCTTTTAAGTTATTTATAGTCTTTATAGATCGATCATTATTGACAACATCATAGATATCATCTGTTTTGCAAGAGTTAAATGTTGCATATGGACTAGAATAGTATGTTTCTCCAGTAGCCATATTCATATAATGATTGGTCTTATGGTTAAGTACTTCTCTATCAAACCATACCCATGCTTCTTGTGAGCTCTTCTTTGGCAACATCCATCTATCTAATTCTGGAAAATGTTTGACAAAGTATATTGCTTTGAGTATCTTATCCCAAGAGTGATTGTATATTCCACTCTCATGCCACATATCCAATTGCTCTTTCATATGATCATCCCACCATGAAGCATGAATGATTGGGTTGTCTTCAAAGAACTCAGTATCTTCTACTCCAACAACTGAGCATCCTAATCTTCTAAATCTCCTTAGTCCTTGTTCAAAGCATTGTATTGGCCAGTTCTCAACGTATCTGTTTATCACAGGCACACCAGTGCCCCATACAATAAAGTCATTTTTAGGATCAATTGCTTTATGATTAACTAATTCAGTTTCAGATACTGCATATGCTGGACAAGGAAACATATCTTGGAATGTATTTTGATAGTAATCTGACTTGACAAATTTAACAACATCTACATTTTGAATATACTCACAGGTAATAGGCATATTGTTTTGTAGATTGTGTATCTCATCATAATTCAATATCTTATGTCTGAATTGATAAATTTGATTGATCTTTACGTGCTCAATGTTTAACTTATCAAAAACATATGCAATGATAGCACTATCACAACCACCACTGACTGGCAACACTAATCTTTTATTTGTTCTTTCTCTAAGTCTTAATGCTGCATCAAAGCAAGCCTCTCTGAATGTCATCTTGGTTTTTTCAAACCTCTGCATCCAATGAAAGCCTTTTTCGTTTATGATATAACTTTTACCTGCGTAGTCTGGATCACCACTATGCCAAATGTACTCATTTTTTAGGTTCATCTAACAACTGACTCCTTGCATTCCCTCCTAAGAGCTTGGTTAAGTCGGCGTTTGTTCCTACAAACAAATTATTAGTTACTTTATCTGGTCCAGCTTTTTTAGGATCTGATAGTATATCTTTAGCTTTAGCTTGTATGTCTACAATTTTTTCATTTGTATCTGTAAGTGTTTTTATTAGTTGACCTACAACTTCATATGCTCTAGGATGTTGGGATTGATTAGCAAGATCAAGTATTCCATCTAATGCATCTCTGCCTCTTTCAGCTAGATGATATAAATTTTCTCTAGCATACTCTACATCTTTTTCCGTTGCTTCTGTTCCTGTGGCCGGTACATTGGCGGGTACATCTTCTGATGAGTGTAATGACAAAGGGGCAGTGTTAGGACTGATGTCCAAAGCATTAGCAATAGGATCAGCATGAGCATTGAAAGGTCTATCCTGTTCCATCACCATCGAAGAACTCCTCAAAGTTGTAAATATAATCATAATCATCAGTTGATTTTATAGATGATGCGGCTACTGTTAATGATGCATTTGTAGTTGGTGAACCATTAGCCAGCAACCCTGGTGTGGTTGTTGTGCGAGAGTGAAGTGTAAATTGAGTACCATTTGAAAGGCCTGTTGCAATAGTCTTCACTGTTGTGTTAGATGGGTGTACGTTAGCAAACTTAGTTGTTGTGTCAACATAAAACATTGTATTAGCTTTCTTGATAACACCAGTCTTACTAACAGGACCAAACAATTGTCCTTTGACTGTAAATGTAAGAGTGTGTATCAAAGCTCGTCTTTGTTGAAAGTCTGCCTCGTAGGTATCTGATATTGTTACAGCTTCTAGGACAACTGGAATATCAATCTTCCAATCCATCTCTGGAATCAACTCAGCTGTAACAGTAAACTCTGGTGTAAAGAATGGCATTATCTGTTCAAGTATCTTTGTTGAGTCTTCAGCATATCTACTGAATATATTCAACTCAATATTGATATCATATGGAACAGGATTATACATTGTTCTTAGATTGGCATTATTATTAACATCATGTATTGCAACATTTCTGCGTACAGTATTTAACTTACGCTCTGTAGCATATGACATTCCAATCATTTCAAATGACATGCGAGGAAGAACTATTGCTGCTTCTCTATCTAAGTCAGGATCTTGTTCTAGTCTTGCAATTGTTTTATCACGAGGTCCATAAGCCAACGGAACTTTGATATCTTGAACACGATTGCCATTGTTATCTGTTCTTGTTATTACTATCTCATTGAATAGAGTACCAAAAATGATAATGTATTTACGTAGTGTACCGTGATAGAAAGTATGTCCAAACATTAAAACCTACCACCCTCACTGAATGGATCAGCGTCACTAAAGTCTATTATACTATCAGCTTCTGACTCCAAGAATACATTCTCTGCATCTGTGATTGTATCATAATCTCTATCAGCATCTGCACTAGCATCTTCTGCAGACTCTTCTTCTGATAGAAGTCTGAAACCATCTTCAGTGAATAATGCTTCTCCATCCTCTGCTAACATCTGAACTTCTTCATAGATGTCAAGAGAGAACTTAGTTTCTAATTCATCTATCTCTGGTATGCCTGTGTTCATTCTTTCATTAGAATATTCAAACAATTCAACTCTACAATCATAGAATTGTAAAGCACCCATTTGATAGAATACTGGTTCGTGTTCAACAAACTTGATTTCATATAATTTTTGGTTCAATGGGAAGAATATCAAGTCACCTTCTCTTGGTCTTGATATGTTTTGTGTAGCTTCTACTTCACTTTCAAATGATCTTCTGGCAACAGATAATGTCATTGAGTCTCTTATCTCTAAACCAAACTTAGATAAGAAGTCACCTTCTCCTTCAAAGCCATCAACATTTCTAACATACATTGCAACATCTGTTACATTATCAAATACAGCCAAGTCTTCTTCTGTGTATAGTTGATCGTATCCTTCTGACGTAAACTTCTTACATAGATATCCAACATCGATTCCATATATTGCAATGGATTCAATAACCAGATCAGCTATTAAGTTTTGTTCACCAAAGTGTTCAAACTTATTGAAATAAAGGCTTGTTGTACCTACCATCTTAACCTGTCATATCGTGTACTGGTAAGGAGTATGAGGAAATCATCTCCTGCTCTAATTTATCTTTTTCAATTTGTGCTTGTGAAAGAATATCTGCACCATTGAATTGTACACCTCCAGGAAGTTGCATACCTGTAAACTTAGATAGGTTTGAACCCCATTGATATTTGATTAAGCATGTTGTGTATTCTGCTAACCATCTATCACCCCAAAGGTCTGTGTATGTATCACCATCAACCTTATTGTATACATGAGCTACAATGAAGTCACCTACATTTAACTTTTCCCAATCCATATCAATGTGGAGTTTGTTTACATGTCTGTTATATCTTATTGGTTGTTTACCAACTAATATCTCTTCTATCATTCTAATGTTCATAAAGTTCATGTAAAAAGGAACAAGATCATATCTTGATAGATCATACAAGTCATTCAATGCAATTTGATATCTGATATTGAATAAGTTGTTTGTACTAGTTGCATCACCAATGTCAAATATATTAATGACTCCAATAGTAGATTGGGGTATGTCAATATATTGATTGTCAATGTCTGTCTGTGTGACAACATGTTTTAAAAATGTCTTTTCAACACCATCAAAATGATAGTCTTGATAATATGCTAGTGCTTGATCAATACGATCTTCTACTTGATCGTCATCAACATTAATCTCAATGACTGGTTTACCCAATCGTCTGAGACACAGTTCTTTGAATGCACTTCTACTACTTGGTACGGCCATTTGTTACCCCCAGGCTGCGTCGCCATTGGCGTATAAAATTTGTAATCTATTGCCACTACCATCTTTCAATGCTGTTGTGACTTGTAAGTTTGCTCCAACTAAGAAGTCTGAAGATGCATTAACACAATTGAATGTTACCACTGTATCATTTGCTGTTGCAGTAACACCTCCAGCTGTTGTTACATTTCTAACATGAGTTGTGTTAGAAGCCATCATAAAATCACTTTGAGCTCTATCTGTTATGGTGACATCTGTCAATCCATTGAGTTGTGTTGATCCTCCTGTGACAGCATTCTCATCAACATAATTTTTTAGAGCTTGAGATGTAGCAATGGTTGTTGTATTAGCTACTTCAACATTGGCAACAATACCTACAACCTTTGTATTGGATGTACCTGATGTTGTAAGAGTTAGTCCACCAACTTTTATCTCATCAAGAAAACTATTTGCATCAACTACCATTGCTTGGTTAGCTGTCAATGTTCCTGGTGTTCGTACACCAGCTACTGCAACTACTGCAGATCCATTACCAATAAATATTTGCTGACTATTAGTTGACCATGCTAACTCACCAATTTCCAAACTAGTTGGTGTTGCTGTATTAGCACTTCTTTTTATTTGTATGGCCACTAGAAACTACCTCCATCTACATCGTTTCTATCTGTTGTAATGAATGTATCATTAGCAGATATGTATCTTAGTACTTGTCCATTACTCACACTACTACTATTTACATCAGCAAAATCTTCTACTCTTCTTACAATAGAAGTTGGCATTGTTAACTTTATTGTTCCTGTTGTATTAGCTAAATGAATAGTACCAGATGCCACATTTGCTAAAGCTGAACCATTAGCATGTAGTGGTGTTGGTTTGGTATTACCAGGTAGCTGAATGCTGAGTCCCACTAGAACTCACCACCATCGTTTGAATCTTCTTGGAGTATATACTTCTTGTCATTAGAACTGTATACAAGTATAGCTCCATTGGCTAATGTTTGTTCTGAAACATCTTCACAAGCAGATAGCTTGTTGGCAGTTCCTACTATTGGATTGCCATAGATTGTTAATGTATCTAAATCATTCCTTAGCATTTTTACCATTATGCTGTTACCTTTGGTGTGACAGTTACAATTCCTTCTACAGCTCTCAACTTTGTGTTAGCAGATGTGTTGTGCAATGAAAGATCATAAACATATCTTCCTTCTGTTATGTTTGCTGTTACTGCATGAGTAAGTGCCATAGTAACTGTACCGTTTGTACCACCAGTAGTACAAGTAAAAGTAGCAGTTGCATTTGTTGAAGAAAAGTGTTTACGTAGCTGAGAGTTTGCTGTATAATTAGATAAGTCTACTCGGGCGCCAGCTGCGTCTGTAATATCAATATCTGTGGAGAATGATGCCCCTTGATCTATTACAATGTTTGCCTTTGTCGCCATTATGTGCTCCTATTAACTTAGCTAAATATATTTATAATAACAATGATGTGGTCATATTATGAGTAAAATTGACGAATTACGACTTCATGGTCGTAACCGAAAGCTGCCTCCAGCTATCAAATTGGGGCAACTTACCCCAGAAATTACTGTACACAATTTATTTATATACCATTCTTTAGCGGACAATCCAGAGAATTTGACAGGAGAACAGACTGCACAGCATAGACATGAGCATGCTGTAGCAGGAGTTAGTACTGGTGAACGCGTTTATGAATTAGGTGATTTCTATAATCAAATCCATACAGATGAGATTACTTTGCATTGTCCTTTTGATGTTACTAATAAAAGATATGCTATGTTAGATCCAGATAATCATTTAGACTATCATATGGATCCACCCAACACATTTAACATTATTTGTCCTCTATCAGATCCAATTACAATAAAAGCATTGGTTGGACCAAAGAAAGAAGATGAGTATACTATAGATATAGGAGAGGTTTGGTTTATCAATCCAAGCTATGCGCATGCATCGTTTCATGAATCAAAAGACGTTAGGGTTGCTGTCTTAGCAAACTTTGAGTACACAGAGGAAGTATATGACCACCTTACAAGGCTACTATGAACTAGAGCCAGAGGAGAATCACTTTACAGATGTCACTGCAGATGTAACTCACCAATGTAACATGACATGTCAAAATTGTTACATACCAAATAGAGATATTCCTGACATGGACATTGATCGTCTTATAAATACGATCAGTAGATTCCCAAAAAGAACTATGATCAGAATCATGGGTGCTGAGCCAACCATGAGGAATGATCTAACTGATATTATAGTCAGGATCAGAAAGGCAGGGCATAGATGTACCCTGTTGACTAATGGACTGAAATTGGCTAGTATTAGGTATACTCGTAGTCTGCGACAGTCAAAGCTATCGCATGTCTACTTGTCATTGAACGGTGTTGATAATGATGATTGGTATGAAGCAATTGATGAACTTAGATGTGCTAAACAAAAGATTATGGCTCTTGAGAATATCAAGGCTTGTAACTTTATTGTTGACACCGGCACTATATTATGTAAAGGAATAAATGATGATGCCCCAAGTAGACTTCGTCATTTGTTCAAACAAAAAAATATCGACCACGCAATGATACGCTTCAAAAACGTTGGCCAGCATGGTAGGTATTTATTAGAGAGTGTAGACAACTGGAGCATGGATGACATGATTCAGATGTGTGCAGATCATTATGGTCTAACTGTAGACTATATTAACTCATGGAAGGAGAAACCAATCTATGGCCAACATATTGAACCGGACACGTTTATGTTCCCCCTTAACCCGGATTCAATTGGAAGAGCGTTACATCGAAGCGGTATATGGATTAAAATTGCGGATTGGGACAGTCATATGGATACTAGGCTTTACCCATTCATGGACCAGACTCGCAGAGGAAGAATTACGGAGGACTTTAGAGTGGCGCCTCTTCCCGCGCATATCGTTGCTAACGAAGGAGGCTATTAATGAAGAAGACATTAGTACCAGCGTTCTTCGAGAAACCAAAAGGTGATGAGCTCAACCCTATAAGATTATTATATAATAATAAGAAGTATAAGTATTATTATGTTGCAACTTATAAAGACATATACCAGGCGTACTTAGACCCTCAACAGTTTCATGCGTCTGGTAGATTACCATTTGAATTTGATAAGACTCTAAGAGCATTTACAATAGAGAAGTGTTTCAGAGAGTTAAAGAATCATGGTGTAGGTACATGGTTGACTTGGTCAACTATAAGTGACCATCATACAATACATGATTGGATAGCATGTAAGGATTGGTTACCTCTAGCACTTATCAATAGAGATAATAAAGAGAGAGTAACGCAAGTGGATGAATTCTTGAGTATTACAAGAAGGTGGATAGATGACACGCATTAATATTTACTGTATCAAAACAGTACACACTGAGACTCCATATCAAATGGAGTTTGATCCTAGTGAGTACTATACAGATGAACACGTATATCAATTGAAGGCTCAGATAGATGCAAACTTTAGTGAGCCATATAATTTCAACTTACTAACAAATCAAACAACTATAGCAGTCCCTGGCGTTAATATCATAGATGTTAATGAATACAACCTATGGGGTTGGTGGAACAAGATGATGCTGTTTGATGAATCTATATCTGGTGATGGACTCAACATATACTTTGATCTTGATACAGTCATACAAAGAGACTTTGATCAAATGTGTGACTTTGCTGTTAAAGATAAACTTACTATGTTGTATTGTTATTGGAAACCTATTGATTGGGAATCACAAGCATTCAAACAATCAGGGTTTGATCCAGACTTTGAGTTTGCTGCATTAGTTAATTCTTCTATCATGATGTGGCATGGTCACTCAATGAACTTTATTACAAAAGAGTTCATGCATGATCCAGAAACATATGCATTCAGATTCAGAGGTAATGATGAATACATAAACCATTACCACAGAGATATAATCAACACACTACCAAGAGGTTGGGCATACTCATACTTCTTTGGAGCTGAACAAGGATCAGAGTTCTTTGCAAAAGATAAACAACCATTCCATCGTAGAGAAGCATATGTGTTTAGATTGCTCAATGGTATGGGTAAGAAGTATGTTGATCTCAATGCAGAAGATCATAAAGATAATCCATCAATGCATCTTGTACGTCAGCAAAAAGAACACATTATTAAGACTGAACGTCAACATGTGATAAGGAGTATTGAATATTATTAACTTGATGACTATGAAGTGGGGTGATAAGTTTGGTCCTGAGTATCCAAACTTAATCCACAGAATGGCCAAGAAGCATTTCAATCAAGAGTTCAAATCCTATTGTATGACAGATGATCCAAAAGGATTAGACGAAGACATCAAAGCAGTTGAATGCACAGAACAATGGCTATGGAGTGATATAGTAAGCAACGAACAATGGTACTTCTGGGATGGTATCAAGATGTCATTGTTTGCTCCTAAGTTATGTGGCATAGAAGGTAAGATACTATTCACTGATCTTGATAATTTATTTCTTGGTCCAATGGATAGAATACTTGAAACACCAACACCAGCAATGATTGCATGTGACTGGATGCCGCCTTGGCATGTTGGTATGCATGGTGGTAATTATTTTCTAACAATGTTGTTCAATGCCAGTTTGATATACGTAGACAATACTGATCCAGTTACAAATGAGATATGGACACACTTTAGTAAGAACTATAAGATGATAAAGCAATCATTGTATAGTGCTGATGCTTACTTGTGGCGTAAGTGGAGACATAAGATAAACACTTATCCAAAAGGATCTGTATACTCATTCAATAGAGGTGCTGCATATCCAGACAACTATACTGTGAAAGGTAGCGAGGCTAAATATAAGTATAGACCAGATCATGCTGTCTGTGTCTTTATGGAAGATCATGAGCCAGACCCATTAGATATAAAAACTGGATGGGTTGCTAAAGAGTGGAAGCAATACCTATGAAGTTAGATGTTGTATGTATGAAGGTTGGCACAGGCTACAAACATGAGTTTGTTAACCAATTGTTTCACCAAGTCAAACATCAAGTCAATACCTTTACATGCTGGACTGATAATCCTAGAGGATTTGATCAGAACATACAAGTCTATGAATACAAATCATTTTGTCTTGATAGATTATGGTGGAATAAAGTAAACTTATTTGAACCTGGATTGTTTACTAACGATACAATATATCTTGATTTAGATTGTTATGTTCATGGTCAACTAAAAGAGTTTGTTGACAATGGTCAGATACTAAAGACAACATGGTTCAGTAATGACATAAACAAATATATCTTTAACTGTGATGTTAACTCATCAATACTATATCTTAAAGATAACAATTTTGAAGAACAATACAAAGACTTTCAAGACAACAAAGAGAAGGTATACAAGTCATTCTATGGATTGGATGGCTGGATGTATAGAAGACATAGAGATAAGCTAAAGTTTTTTCCAAGTAAACTTGCATACTCATATAAGTATGGTTCATCGTTTCCAGATGATCTTGATGAGTATAAGAAGAGAGACAATCATGTTGTTGCATGTTTTGATAATGTAGAAGATAAGGAAGAAACGTTGAAACAATTTTGGGGTGATTGATGCAACATTATTCATTAGATAGAACATACCAGCTGTTCCATAAAGGGATGGGATACATAGCTGATAAGCATATATACAAGTTCAAAGATTATAGTGAATGTATATTTGAAACACAAATACAAAGTAAGTGGTGGTTAGTTGAGACACTAGTAGATGAGAGGTTTCGTGATAGACGAATTAAAGGTATTGATATCTTGGCTAGCTGGTATGGTATTGTCGTTATTCCTATGCTTGTTAATCGTCTTGGTTATGATGTTCCTATTAATCTATATGACATTGATGAGTATACTTGCGATATTGCACAGCACATTTACAAAGATGAGTTTCCACAAGTAACAGTTAATCATAAAGATGTTGTGTTTGATAACTTAGATCTCAAAGGCAATGTTGTTATCAATTGTTCTTGTGAGCATATGATGGATATGAAACATATTACAAACCAGCATCCAGATAAGTTATATGTATTACAAAGTAACAACAACAAGAATGTAAAATGGCTACACATCAATTGTGCTGAAGGTGCAGGAGAGTTAGCTACACAAGGACATCTTAGAAAAGTATTCTATGGAGAGTCCAGAGAGTTCTTAGGTGCTAAACGTATAATGGTTATTGGAAAAGTCAACAAAGATGAGTAAGAAACTTATAAAGAAAGTGACAAAAATGGACTTAGGTAACCCAGTGATTACAGCTCTTGTTGGACTTGTAGTCTTCTATATTGGATTGAAGATGTTTTCTGGTGGGATGAAATCAATGGGCAACCTTGATCATCTGAGTTTCTTTATCCACAATCCATATTATATGTTTGTTGGTGGTATAGTAATGACACTATTGTGGCAGTCATCATCGCTATCAACAACAGCTATTATTGCATTAGTAGCATCAGGAGCAGTGCCACTACCAGCTGCAGTTGCAGCTGTACTAGGAGCTAACATTGGTACAACAGGTACTATATGGTTAGCTGGAGTGCTTGTATCAGATGGAATGCCTAAAGGTGATACATTACGTATAGCTATGGCACATACGGGAATGAATTTGCTTATGGCAATATCATTACTACCATTTGTACACCACATTGCAAGATTCTTAACAAGGTTTACATAAAATGAAAATGATGATTGATAGCCAAATATATGGCTTTGTTATGTTACTATACAGTCAGCAACTGTTCAATCAAATGTTTGTTGCTGAACAAGATGCAGAATGGAAAAAGATTCAACCTATTGTAAAAGAGCTTCATGAGTCTATGACTCCAGAGCATCAATGGCAAGGTTATGTAAAAGCTATTGCATACAATGGGTTGGACAATATAACTTTCACAGGTCCTAAAGACTTATGGTTTATAATGTATGCTATGTGTAACTATAGAGTACCAGGTATAGATTTAGCTGAGTCAGTAACAGCCAAGCACGAGAAGATATTATACTACGTGCTTGTGAACGTATGCAAAAAGTCTCATAAAAACTATAATAAATTTGGATCGAGGTTTATTTAGTAAAGGATGTTTGTACAGCTTCTGGTTCATATGGAGCTAGAGGCCATACTAATTCTTTACCAGCAATCTCTTCAACTGTATTCTTCCAAATACTTTCTTCAAAGATAACATAACCTAATGTGATTCTTGGCTCCTTAGTATAAGCTGTATGCCAAACAATCCTGTCATGTTCTTCTTTACGTCCGTAGTAACCAACCTTACATGACCAACCTGGCTTGTCAGGAATAGTAACTACATTCTCTTCATTCTCTCCTATGTTAGGTCTATGTGATGTTGAACCAGTAGGATTGATATGTCTCCAGAATCCATCACCAGTAGGATTATATGTAAACAATATATTGTAGCTTGGTACGTTCCAGTTTGTGTGCCATGAAATATATCCTTCTGGAGGATAGAACATCTTCAATGCACAGAACCTATATCCAAGATAAGCACCAAGATTGTCATCTAACCATTTGCTCTTCTCTGCTAATGGCTCACCTATTTCTTTACTAATGGATCCTGACTTAACCCATTGCGGTATCTGATTGAAGTCATATCCATAAGAGTCTGGTGGAAAGCCATCGTGCTCATCATGTTTCAATGATTGCAAACACTCTATAGAAGCTGCATACTCTGATCGATCCTCGTGATAGAACTTACCGCCTCGAGCTTTGAACTTCTTATCTTTACCAAAGTTTTTATGGAGCTCTAGTCCCCATATGAATTCCTGCCACTCATTTAAGTATGTCAAAATTTCCGATTGTATTTGATATATTGGGGTCATCTATTAATCCTTCATCCTGTGGTCGGGCTGGTACTGTGTAGTGGTGAATAACTTTTGGGTGTTTTTCACTTAACTCAAATTCTCTGTATCCATTTACAAAGTTCCACTTTGGATGGATCTCACGAATCTTGACTTCATAATTAGTATAAAAGTTTGTTCGCCAGAAAGCATACGTATCCCAGAACCATAGTGATCTTGGATGTTCAAATCTTTCGTGCCATGTTTTCTTGTTCTCAATTTGCTCCCTATAATTAGTATACCATGCATGCAACATTTTTAACGTATGCGGCTTATTATTATATATAAACATTCCACAATGCCATAACATTCTGTATACTTCATTCTTAGCATTCTCTTCCCAAGAGTGAACTGCATACAATGGTTTACCATCTGGATCCCCATTTTCCCAGATTAGTTTCTTATCTTCTTCTTCGTAATGAGTAAGCTCTCTATCTTTCTTAAAGTAGACAACCTTAGCATTATATGGTCTATTAGTAGTCATAGCCATATCATATTCATCAGGTAGATCATCAAAGATATACTTTATGTCTTCATGCTCACAATATGTGTCAGCATCCATATAGCATGTCTTATCAAAAATAGTCTGATCTAATGCCCATAGCTTAGCTCGACAATGTGCTGGAACTCCAGTAACAATCTTATCAAAAATTCTAGAGTCTCTTGGTTCTTGTACCCAATCTTCATGAGTAAACAACATTATTTTAGCTTCTGGCCAGTAGTCCTTAATGGACTCTGCTGACATTACAGCAGCATCATAATATGGTTTAGTCAGAGATCCTACATACAGAAAACCATTATTCGGCTGCTGCTGGGACATCTTCTTTTTTAGACTCCAAATGATCAAGAGCAATGAGGGCACCTACAGTGGCAATAACTTCCATAGTAGATTTTGATTTACGGATAGCTGATTTCAAATCTCTGTTAGTAGATTTGCTAACAACTTCCAGTTCAAATGCTTCAACTTTAGCACCAAACAAACCTTCTTGCTTCATCTTACCTTCACGTTCTTTTTCTTCATCTTCTTCTTTAGAACGCAGTCTATGAATCTTATTGATCTCTCGACCAGTATTCTTATTCAGCATTTCCTCTGTGAAGATTTTCCGTAGATGATGCCATGCAGCTTCATGCATTGGAGCTGAATCAATAGTGTGATTTTCAACTCTATCATCTGGCATTCTTAGAAAGAATGTAAGTACTGTCCTTGCATCGTTACTAAAGAATGCGTATATTGGTTCACCATCACCAAAAGGCCATTCAGGTTCCCTAGCTTTTTCTTCTGCCAATTTGATCTCCTCCATGTCATCTGCCTCGACAGGATCACGCATCCATGATGTTTTCATATTCTTATCTGGAGGTCTGACCAACCCTAGTCGGTCTGAACGATCTTTACTGAGACTTTCTTTGTAAACTTCATCAACCACTTCTTCCTTGTCATGAGGAATGTCATGATCTATTTCTTCTTCAAACTCTGGAATTTTTGAATCTATTCTTTTGTTTGCTAACTCTGCTTCTGAGCTGGCGACCTTACCGGCCGTATCAATCTTAAAGCCATGGGCTCTAGGATCTATTTCCACTACTTCTTCACTACTCATAATATAACTCCTTAAGCAACCCTCACCCATAATTTAAGTGTAGATGCGGTCCCCACATAGTTGGTTGTATCTACCCATGTATTTATATAACTCTTTATATAGTCGTTTGAATAATCTATTGAATAAGTCTTGATAAAGTCTGTCTCAAAGTATCCTGTGAAAGTTCCTTCGTAAGCCTTATTGTAGTCTTGTGTATAGTCTATATATCCTTCGTAGTTCTTAGCATATTCTGCATCGTAGAATTTGGCAAAGTTCTTAGTCCAAGCCTTTTCAAAATTAAGCGTTGCAGAAAAGTTAATGCTACCAAAGTTACTATTATATACAGCTTCATATTCTTTATCGTAGTCCTTAGCATATTCTGTTTCATTACTATATGTCTTTTCGTATGCACCTTCAAATCCTTGAGAGCGCGTAGCAGTATATGTCTTGACATATGTTATGTCAGCTGCGTACTCTTTTGTATAATCTGCTGTATATGTTTTGACATAAGCGGAAGTTCTTGATCCCTCATACGTATGAATAGATGAATATGTTTTAGTATACACACCAGAGAATTCTTTAGCAAAATCCTTTTCATAGTCTTTTTGGAAGTTTTGAACCTTGGCCCATTCGTTTACATATTCTTTATTATACATCCGACCCCAGCTCTTAGTAAACAGTTTATTGTAATTAATAAAGCCAGAAAATGTTCTTGTTACTTGACCAACGTAGTCTTTGAGGTAGTTTGAAATAAATTGACCAGTGTAATTGATGAACCCAGTATAGTTTCCTTCATAGTCTCTTGACCATACCTTGGTGTAGTCTTTGAGGTATGTTGCGGAGTAGTTGCGAGTATATGCTTTCTCCCAAATTTTTGTCCATATTCTTTCATAAGTTTTTGCGTAGGACTTCTCGTATGCTTTCTCATAAGCCTTTACCCAATCTTTAAGATATCTTCCAACGTAGTTTTTAACATAGTCTTTTTCATAATCAGTCTCATATGTTTTAGTCCATAGCTTAGTGTAAGTCTTGGTGTATACTTTATTCCAATCCTTAGTGTATGTCTTAACCCAATTCTTTGTATAAGTTTTTACCCAGTCAGCATCAAATGAACCTTCGTAGTCTTTGACATAGTTCTTCTCATATTGTGTTACCCAGTTCTTTGTGTAAGCTGCTTCGTAGTCTTTCTCATAACTAGCTTCATAAGCCTTGACCCAGTTCTTAGCATACTGTGCAACATATGCAGCATCAAAAGATCCTTCATACTCTTTATCATAATCTTTTGCCCATAACTTAGCATAGTCTGCTAAGTAATCTTTATTCCATATCTTTGTGTAGGTTGCATCAAAGGAACCTTCATATGCTTTAACGTAGTCCTTGTCGTATGTCTTGACCCAGTTCTTTTGATATACTGCAACATAATCAATGTTCCAGTCTTTAGACCAATCTTTGTTGTATACTTTATCATAGTTCTTTGTGTAAGTCTTTACATAGTTTTTAGTATAAGCTGCTTCATATGCTTTGTTCCAATCCTTATTGTAAACACCAACGTATGCTTTAGTATAAGTTTTGACCCAAGTCTTTTCATATATCTTATCATATGCCTTTACATAATCCGCATCGTAGTTCTTTATCCAGTTCTTGGTATATGCTTTGTTCCAATCTTTTGTATATGTTTTAGTCCATATCTTTGTATAGTTGGCACCAAAGCTACCTTCCCAAACTTTTGTGTAGTTTGTAGTTTGAGATCCAGAAGCAAAACCTCCATAGAACACAGGCCCAACATATATTTTAGTATACTCACCTAACCAGGCCTTAGCATAAACTTTATCGTAGTCTTTGTTGTAGTCTGTTGTATAAGTCTTGTCATAATCTGTGACGTAGTCTTTTGACCAGATCTTAGTGTAAGTCTTGTTCCATATTTTTGTATATGCAGCTACATAATCTTTATCGTAGTTTTCATTAAACGAACCTTCATATGCAGCATCATATGTCTTGACCCAATCCTTATTCCATATCTTTACGTAATCTTTTTCCCAGTCCTTGGCCCAGATCTTTGTGTATGCTGCATCGTAGATTTTTGTGTACGTTTGTGACCAGATGCGATCGTAGTCCTTAACATAATCTTTGTCATAAGACTTGACATAATTTTTTTCATACTCACCAACCCATTGCTTTGCGTAGTCTGCATCATATGATTTTACCCAATTCTTTACATATATTTTTTCATAGTCTTTTGACCAGTCTTTAGTATAGATGCCTAACCATACTTTGTTCCATGGAATCTCATAACCTTTGACATAGTCTTTGTTCCATACCTTTAGATATGATTTGACCCAGTTATGAGTGTAGTCTGTAACCCAATCTTTCTCATATGCTTTGACATAATCTTTGCTGTATACACCAACGTATGCTTTGACATAAGTTTTTTCGTAGTTGGTGATATAGTCTTTATTGTAATCAGTAGTATATGTCTTGCCATAATCTTTTAGATAGTCAGCAGAATAATCTTTATTCCAGACTTTGGTATAAGTCTTGACCCAGTTTTTGACCCAGTCTTTATCGTATGCGGCTTCATAGTCTTTCTCGTAAGCCTTGACCCAGTCTTCCAACCAACTCTTTTCATATAACTTTTCATACTGAACAGTATATTGCTTTACCCAATCTTTTGTCCAAAGTTTTGCATAAGCCTTTTGATAGTTGACTGTATAGTTCTGAGTCCATTCTGATTGGAATACACCAGGACCTGAAAACTCAACAGTCCATGCTCTACCATAATCTTTTGTGTATGTTCTGTTGAATGTACCAGAATAGTTTGCAGCAGCTGAGAATGATGCTGCATAATCATTTCCAAAATCTTTTACATATGCTTTGACATATGTTGCAGCTGAAGTTATCTCACCTTCGTAGTTCTTAGAGAAAGATGCATTGTAGTTTACAACTCTCTCACCTTCATAGTTAACTTCAAAGTTTTCAGTCTTTTGATATTCACCAGTATAAGTCTTAGTATAAGTTTTATTCCAGTCTCTTGCATACTCTGCTAGATAGTTTCTTTCACCAACATATCCTTTGAGATAGTCTTTATGAAAGTTTCCTGTAAATGTTTGATCATACTCTTTTGCATATAGTATAAAGCCAGTGTATGCTTTACTGTATGACTTGATCCAATCCTTTGCAAAGTCACCTTCAAATGTTCTATTGAAGTTTACTATACCTTGATACACACCAATAAAGTCTTTACTGTACGACTTAGTCCAAACTGTAGTGTATATCTTCTCATAGTTTATTGCACTGGTATATGCTTTTTGATAATCTTTTTCATATGTACCAACAAACTGTCCAACAAATGTTCCAGTGTATGTCTTGAGATAATTTTTAGCAAATGCTTTAGTATATGTTTTTAAGTATTCCCTTGAATAGGAATCACTATCAGAATCAATGATCTTTGTATCAAGTATTGTTCCTTGTGCAACCCATGTACCAGTAGATGGTGCAGCTGCTTGAATAGCATACTTGCCAATTCCTGTATCAATAATTCTATTTCTCACTCTTGCTGTGAGAGTTTTAATTTCTGTATTGGTCATCTGTTTTACTGTACTACCAGTAACCTTTAATGGTATTACTTGAGCTGGTGCAGTTGCAACAGATGTCTTTCTGTATAGATTATAACTTGTAGAAGTACTCGTTGTGTTATCTGTTAGCGCTGGTGTTATAGCAACGTATCTATCTGAGTCAGGATTTGATGTTGACAGGACATAAGACCCAATTCCGTTAGACACAAGATTAGAAAGAGCAGTGCTAATGATGAACGAATTAATATTTGCATCAGATGCCTCTTGAATAGTTGAACCGAACTCCACGGGGCGGATCATACTTGATTCTGACACGGACGTTAAATTTTGATAAACTGTAGTTGTGGAACTTGTTGATGAATTGGTATCTGTAAATGTACCAATACTTGTTCCAGTATCTGTTCCAACAGATAGAGTTCCAGTACCAGAAGTACTAGATGCAAACTCTGTAAGAACTTGATGGACTATGTGGGTTAATTCTGTATCTGGAATCTCTTGTAGAGCTATCCATGTTCCACCTCCAGAGGTTTTGATTTTAAGGGGTCGTCCCATGACACCTTAACCTTGGAACATGTAGTTAGGGTCACCTAAAATATTACCCTGGTAGATCATGTTTACATATTCAGAGTCATAACCTTTAATGGCTGCACCAGGTTTACCACCATCACCAGATCTTCCAAGTCTTGTTTTCCTTAGGAATCTTTCACCACCACCGGTACCAACATTACCTAAGTCTCCACCTTTACCACCAATAGCTCTTGAGTTACCAAATGACCAATCAGGAACACCACGACTACCACCATTGATTAGATTACCTTCTTGTGGTAGGAATAACATATGACTATGATCAGCTTCAGTGGTACCTTCTTGACCAATGTTCCAACCAGCTCCACCAGAACCAGCTACACCAGTTGTCTCTGCAAATCCAAGATATGCAATGTTTATCTCTCTTGAATAAGCTGTATCTTCAAATGTCTTAACATAGTCTTTTGTCCAAGACTTAGTATAGTCACCAGTATAAGTCTTCTCATAATCTTTAGTAAAGATACCTGTGTAAGTCTTGATCCAGTTCTTCTCATAACCTTTAACATATGCTTTGTTGTATGTTGTTGTTTGTGAGCCAGAAGCAAAACCACCGTAGAAGACTGGTCCGACATATGCCTTAGAGTAATCTTTGTTGTATATTACTAGATAGTCTTGGTTGAATGTACCTTCATATGCTTTCTGATATGCTTTTGTATATACGCCTTGATACAACTGATCGTAGTTCTTGGTATATGTTTTGAGATATGTACCAATGAATGAACCTTTTGTACTGTATATTCTAACAAACGTATCTGTGTACTCTTTGAGGAATGCACCATACACACCACCAGGTCTGCTATAGTTACCAAGATATTCTTTTATCCAAGTTGTAGCATAGTCTGCTGTGTAGTCTTTATTGTACTCTGCCTCATAAGCCTTAACCCAATCTTTTGAGTATGTCTTAACATATGATGCGGTGTATGTTCCAACGTAGGATGCTTCATATTCTGCAGTGTAGTCTCTACTGTATGAGCTACCAAAGTCTTTCTGATATTGTTTTGTGAAGTCAGCAAGATATGTTGCAGAGTAGTCACCAATGTAAGTGGTAGAACCAAAACCCTTAGTCCATATTTTTGACCATGCTTTTTCATACTCTTTATCATATGATCCTTCGTATTCTGCATCGTATGATCTTGAGAATGTTGCAGTGTATGATCCAACATAATCTGCATCATATGCCTTAACATAGTCTTTTGTATAGATTTTTGTATACGCTTTAGTGTAATCTTTATCATATGCTTTTGTATATGTTTTCGTCCACTCTTTAGCGTAATCAGCTGAGTAGTCTTTAGTATACGTTTTGGTGTATGCTTTTGTAAATGCACCAGTGTAATCTTTTACATAATCCTTCTCGTAAGACTTAGTCCAATCACTTGAGTATGTCTTCTCATAACTCTTAGTATATGCTTTTGTATATGTTGCAGCAGAGCTGTTCCATAACTTAGCATACTCTTTAGAATAATCTTTATCGTAGTTCTTAGTATAGTCGCCAACATAAACGCGATCGTAGTTCTTAACATAATTCTTAGAGAAAGTTCCTTCGTAGTCTTTTTCATAATCTTTGCTGTAGTCTTTTGACCATGCTTTTGTATATGCAGCCTCATATGCTTTTTCATAATCTTTCTCGTATGACTTGGTGTATGCTTTTTCCCAATCAGTTGAGTAATCAACAGAGTATGCTTTTTCCCAACTCTTAGTATATGTTGCACCATCATAAGTAGGTCCTACATATGCATCGTCTGCACTCTCGTATGTCTTAGTATAGATACCAATGTATGTCTTAACATATGTTGCAAGATAATCTGCTTCATATTCTTTATCATATGCTCCACCCCACTCATCAACATAACTTCCTTGCCATACTTTGTCATATGCTTTTTGGTATGTCTTCTCATATATGCCACCATATATTGTACCATCATATGTTTTAGAATATGTCTTAGTCCACTCTTTAGCAAATGCAGCACCATCGTATGCTTTGTTGTAATCTTTCTCGTATACTTTGGTATATGTTTTTTCCCAAGCCTTGGTATATGTTTTGGTCCATATCTTAGTATATGTTTTAGCGTATGCTTTTGCATAAGATCCAACTGATGTAATAAATCCAGCAGACTCAAATCCACCATACGTACGACCAAATCTTACATTTGTATATTCTTTTGCATATAGAGCAACACCAGAGTCTGGAAGATAAGTCTTCATAAAGTTTGTAGGTGTCATTGCATCTTGCTGACCACCATGGAAAGATCCAACCCAGTTTACAGCCCAATCTTCTACCCAAGCCTTCTCCCAGTTAACTGTGTAGTTAGCAGCAGATGAGTCCCAAGCCTTAGCATATACTTTATCATATGCTTTAGTATATGGTGATGCATATAGTTTAGTGTAATCAACATCATAGTTTTCTGCTTGAGAGAATGATCCAAGCTCGCCTCTTGATCCTGGTACTCCTGCAGTGTAAGCTGTTTGTCCGGTGAATCCAGAAACATATTCTTTGTTGAAGTCTTTGATAAAGCTAACTTCACCATCTCCATATGCTCTAGCAGATGTGAATTGTCCAGCTGCTCCAGTATAAGATGCTTTGTCTTCATCAATCCAATACAATTGTCCAGTGTATGCTTTCTGGTATGCTTCAGTATAACTTGCATCATATTGTTTGTTATATACTTTTTGATAGTTTTTGAGATAGTCTTTCTCGTATGCACCTTGCCAGATCTTAGTATATGTCTTGGACCAAATCTTAGTCCAGGTTGCATCAAAAGATCCTTCATATGCTTTTGCCCATACCTTAGCATAATCTTTTAGATAGTTACCAGTCCATACTTTAGTATAGTCTTTGGAATAAGCCTTAACCCAGTCTTTATTATATACTCCAAGCCAAGCCTTTGCATATGCTTTATTATAATCTTTAGTGTATGCTCCAACATATACTTTATCGTATGCCTTTTCCCAAGATTTAGTATAGTCAGCACTGAAGTTTTTAGACCACACTTTAGTGTAGTCACCGGTGTATACAACCTCATATCCTTTGGCGTAATCTTTTGAGAAGATTCTTAGATAGTCTGTACCGCCACCATTGAATGCTGCTTCAAAGTCTCTTGCATATCCTTTAGACCATACTTTTGTATACTCACCTTGATATACTGTGCTGAAGTCTTTGGCCCATATTTTTGTGTAAACTTTATCATAGTTTTTAGTATATGTTTTGGTATAATTACCTTCCCATATCTTGGTATATGTCTTAGTATAAGTTGCATCAAATGAACCTTCATATGCTTTGGTATATGTCTTCTCCCAATCCTTAGCATATATTTTAGTGTAGTCTGCTGCATACTCTTTAACGTATACTTTTTCCCAATCTTTATTGTATACACCAACATATGCTTTACCATAGTCTGCAGAATAATCTTTTACATAGTCTGTTGAGTAGTCGCCAACATATACTTTAAC
>Ga0098036_1000138_pt1 | contig 36058 bp, 56 predicted proteins | sample 4_EtaG_FD_77064 | JGI IMG/M metagenome (GOLD analysis project Ga0098036, IMG submission 77064) | Marine viral communities from the Subarctic Pacific Ocean - 4_ETSP_OMZ_AT15127 metaG | ecosystem: Environmental > Aquatic > Marine > Oceanic | place: Pacific Ocean | collected 2015-01-07 | reverse complement strand
GGACAATAACCTTGTGGAATTAAAACTGATTTACAACCCGGCGCGTGATAACCTTTATCAACAATACCTCTAACATATCCTCTTGTTGTTTGTTCATCCCAATCTAACCATACATTTTCATTTGAAGCAATAGTTTTAAATTCATTAATTATTATCTCTAGAATTTCATCCTTATTTTCTTGAGTTAATTCTCTTTCTCCCATAGCCAATATATCTCGATACCATTGAGCCAAATAAACTCTAGCATAGTGTCCTGGATTCTCAACCATTATAGCGTTATATAAACAAGGTAATATTGGTAATTCACCTGGCGGTTTAGGAGGAACGACTTCAACATTAGATATTTCTATTGGAGTAACTTTATTCCATGTTTTGAGAGTAGAACCATACTTTATAGATTTATGATTTCCCTTTTTAGCAATTTTAAGAATATAATCTAATCCATTATTAATGTCTTCAAAACTTAAGGGAATACAAAAATACGGGCCTTTACTACTAAGATTAACTGTGTTAGGTATTCTTTTAAGTCTATTAGTCTGAATACCGGTTCTGTCAAGAGTGTTACAATCTTTAGCCAACTCGGAGTAATATTGTTGAATGCTTCGGATATCATTTGTTCTCTCTCCATAAAGTATTATATGAAAACCTTTTCCACTAAAATACATCTTAAACATTAAGTCTTCTCTCTCAAATTTTGTCGCAATATAACACATATCATTAAATGAATTTACCAATGGCTCATAATGGGAATCAAAATCTAAAAACATTCTATTTAAAACAATAGAGTTATCTACTTTAGCACTTTCTGCATAATGTTCATAATCATATACAGTAGTATAACAATTCATTTTACCATTGAATGAATTCACCCAATTAACAAATTCTTGACTACTTGTTACTATCTGTCTTTTCATTTGGGGCGCGTTCTTTATGTGGCTTCCCGCCCACACTTCTCTTGGAAATTTCATTTTTATTCACCTTAAATTCTATTGTTGCTGTTTCTAATTCCTTCTTAATTGTTTCTGCTATTAGTTCATATAATTTATCATTCACCATTGCTTGAAATAATGCTCCAAACTTAGTGCTTTTATTAAAATCATAATCTAAACTCATATCCCATACCAAATCAATCTTTTCTTTACTATCAAGTTCATCATATACTTTCTCTTGTATTTCTACTATTAGTGTGTCCACTTTAGTAATTTCACTAAAACTCCACGACTTTCCTTTTAACTTATCTTTTACTATTTTCTCTACTATCATAACCAAACATCCTCTTGTGCTTTTTCGCATATTGGATAAAAACTACAATGTTGACAAGTCTTGTAATAATACTTAGCCTCAAAGTTATCATCTTCATATGACTTTATCATACTTACAAATAGTCTTGTTAAGGAAGACATACTCGCTTTCTTTACAGGTTCTACATGTATATGATTTGACTCAGGGTAATACCATCCCCAATGAGTAATAGGAATATCTCTATCAATTCCTGCGGCATCTAAACTTTCTTGACTTGCATTTTCAACTAAGAATTTATAAAATGCCATTTCCTTTCTTCTATCTCCAGTTTTCCAATCTGCCCATATTCCTGTTTTTAATTCTATTGGAACATAGTTTCCATCATCTATAAACATACGGTCAATAATTCCTTGAAGATGCACAGTATAATCTCTTCTTAGTAAGCCTACTTTGGGGCAGGCATCGTGTTCTATTGTGATTTCTGCATCTAACATTACTTCATTAATTACAGGAACATATGTTTCTAATTTTCCTGCATCTCTTGCTTCAACAAATCTTCCCGCTTCAAAGGTAGCCATATTTTTATATATGTCCCCATAATCATCAATAGGGTGAAGACCAATATTATACTCAATCAATTCTGAATGAGACATATTTTCAGCCTTTGCTACATCAAATTCATTAAAGAAGTCTTCTCTTGTATTATGCACTATTGTCCCTTTAATCATTGGCTCAGTAGTATCTTGCGGTAGTCTTTGAATATATGAAAATTCATATTTCTTTGGACACCATTTATATGCTCCGATTGCTGACGACTTTGTTATCTTTAATATGGGAAGAGTTTCATCTTCCGCATTTTCTGGGTTCCATTGATATGTATATTCTTTCATTCTTCTTCCTCCACATTTCCTTGGTTGTTTCTTGTTATTTTATTAAAATACTTTTTTGCTTTCATTTTACCACCACTCACTTAATCCTCTTTGGTTTCTATCAATATTAATTGCAGACAAATCCCAATTCATTGCTTTGTATATTGGTTCTGCTTTCTTAATAATAGAATCTGCATAATGTTTATAGTCTGGAATATACTTATCTAATTCATCTCTAGTCATACTAGAAACATATGTTGGTCTTTTATAGATTCCTGTTATGGGATGAAGATAAGACATTCTACTTGAGTCGTCTTGCACTCTCATATATAAATATGAGTCATCTATTTGATGAGGGAAATTTTGATTGTGCCAAATAAGACCTTCTACACCAGCAGAAACTGTTGGTTTTTTCCCCTCCAATGTTAATAATTCTAACTCTTGACCACACTTATCACAAAAATTACTCATTGTTCCTTCTTGTTTAAGTCTTAATTGAATTACTTCATCACAAGTAAAATTCTTCTCGCAAGAAGCACATATATAAGTTAATCTTTCTGGTCTATATCTCGACCTATTAATAAATAAATCTTTATTTAATTTCCCAGACATTACCTTATTATATTCTTCATTTAACCAATTTGAAATATCCTTTTCAGGAACATTAGAAACCCACTTCTTTAGAATATCTAACTGAATTGTCTTTGCTAGGGGAGTAATGCTTTGTCTTTTTGCAGTAAATCCTGTCATAACAAATTCTTCTTCTTCTAAATACTCTCCATCTTTCCATGAAATCAATCCTGCATTTCTATTCTTTGTTCGGCCTACTCCCAAAGAAGAAAAATACTTCTCAAATTCAAGAGATACTGGATGATTCTCTAAACCCAGCAAATTAGGAAACTTCTTTCTAACATGATTATTTAGCATGTCCATTGTTTCTTCTGCTTTTTCCATAGGAAGTTGAACATAAATAGAATCTGTGTGTCCATATACTACTTTCATTCTTCAACACCCCACTCAGTATGTTGCCATGCTCTTTCATGAAAATAATAAAATGCAAATTTTGTTACTACTTCAATTCCAATTATACTTGCGGCAACTATAGAATCACCAGTAATAAACCATGCTATTACAAAAGTATCTAGCGTTGCTATTAATCTCCATGTTATCGCTTTCATTCCGCTTCTTTTCTTTGTTGCACTCATTTTTCCCACTCCCAATCTCTCATTCCAAAGGCATATGCAAATATCTTATCCATAGCAGTTCCTACATACCACATACCATATACTATAGTAAATGATAAAACAAATAATTTTGCCATAGTTATAATATCATCTAATGTTATAATCATAATTCCATCACCTTAAACGCCGCTTCTCTAATTGCTTCTCTTGCACTTGCTGTGATTGATGCGGCTAAATCAATATCTGCCCAACCATATCCTTGAAAACCAACCACACCATAAAAAGAAGCCATTAATCTTTTTACAGCCATTTGATTGGTGTTCCATTTTGAATACTCAGACTTGGATTGGGCGGCCTTCATATTCTTTTTATATTCATCACGAAGTTCTTTTAACTCTAAGACAGCCTTTGGTAAAAGACCCAATTCATCTGTCTTGTAATATCTATAATCTTCTTCTACCGCTTCACTAAAATCTCTTGGAGTTAGGATATTAACTGCGAACTCAGTAGGTTCTGTTGATTTAGTTTCCCATGATATATTGCGAGCAATCATCATGCTAGGATATAGACCTGCGAAATCAAACGCGGCAACATCTAAATGTAATCCATATGTTCCTTCTTCTGTCGGGTCATAAATCATAGCACCTTGAAATTGCTTCTTTTCTCCTTGAACTCCTGTTGGGGCTTTCCAAGTAGCATTACGCATAAAGTAAATACTAGCCATCATACTAGCATAAAAACACGCATCAAATGGTGCGACTAGTAATCGTTGTAGGGCTAGGATTGCATTTGAAGTATGGTTCTCATCATCTAATTTCTTTAACAATTCAGTATCTACTAAAGCATACTCCAAATATGTTTCTGTGTCTTCTAACCAACCTTTTGCAAAGAATTCATTTTTGTCAGGAAATTTTTCACTAACTAATTTCTTCTCTCCTAAAACCGTTTCTGCTACATAGTCTAATGCAAGAGAAGGTAGAGTTCCTTTCTGAGCATCATTCCATTGACGCTCAAACGCCACATCTAAATTCAAACAAATTCTACCTTTAATTGGTTGGTCTATCGGAGAGTAACCGCTTGCTGCTTTAGATAATTTTATCCCATCAGAATAATACACGCCCTTTACATCATTAACTGGAGAAAGCAATCTTGGGTCTATCCCATTAGCATGAAGTCTCTCAATTAATTTAGGCAAATCGAACTTTGAACCAAACCACGAAATTAACATATCAGGGTCTCTTTCATTAATTTGCCCCAAAAAATGTAATAGCATTTTTCTTTCTGAAGTAAATCCTCCTTTGGTTCCATCCCAAGTTTCAAATTCTAATGAAGGTAGCCAATATAAAATACCATGTTCTTTATCTGTGTAGCAAGAGATACAGGTAATAGCCCCATCGTGTTCTCCCCCTTGTTGCCATTCTAAATCCCAATACCATTTCTTAAGTTCATACTCTGGTATTTCAGTCAATTTATCTACTGCATAGCGATAATGAAAAGGAACATCTGCCTCCCAACTTTGAGGCCATTCATTTCTAATTGTTCTAGTATAGCCTGGTCTTGGTGGATTCCATGTTACTTTTTTCAATAATCTACCATCGAGAGATACAGAACCATCTACTTCATAGAATAAATCTACTCTGTATTTTTGACCATATTCATTTATCATCAGAAATTGTTTCTCTGGTTCTGATGCTTGAATATAAAAATATGGATTGAAGGAAGCATATGGAATTTTTTCCTCTTTTCTATTTCCTTCTTCATCTCTCCATCTTAATAGGAATTCATTATTTTTATCTATCGCATTTATTATCATTTTATTCCCCTCTAATATAAGGTGCTACAATTAACTTTCTATCAGGCGCAATTAAAAGCAATGGAGATTCATCTCTTAGGAATATCCAAAGTGGCCCTTTACAAAATTTATCTAATGGTGCAGAAAACTCTATTCTTACTGGTTCCCCATTAGAAGCAGTAAGTTCAACTTTAGTTGAATAGGTTTCTGTTCTCTGAAAATTAGTTGATGAAATAGTTAATTCATTATTATCATAATCTAATTGATAGGCAGCAGTTCCTACTACTGAGCACTCCTTTATGGCTCTAGCAAAATCCTTACTGTCTTCAAACATCAACATTGTTTCAAATTTAGTTGAACTGAATGTCGCAAATTGACCATCCATTTTAGCGGTCATCAATTTTGCAATACCATTAATTCCTGAGTGTTCTATACTCAAGGGCATTTTCATACTACTAGCCCCAATAATTTCTAATGACCCATCACCAGAATTAAGTTTCACTACTTCGTCTTTCATCGCCTTTAGATATTTGATAACCTTTTCAGCATCAAAGAATAACCATTCGCCTTCTTTAATTGTTTCAATTCCTGTTTCACAATTTACAGATACTGTTGCAGCAATAGTATGGCTAGCATTAGCCAATACTATTTGCTGACTTTTAATTAAACAGGCAACATTCATATCTATTATATCAATCTTAGATTTAGCCGCGCCTCTATAACGACCTTTCAATAATACATCTTCTATTGCATTACAAAATTCTTTTCTATTGATTACTATTTCAGTCATATTTTAACCTCACGCAGTTCAGGAATACCATTCCAAACTACATTAGGTGGTCTGCCTTCACGGACAGTCCATGTTGTTCCAACAAGATTACCATTAGTTCGACTACCTATTAATTTGGCCGTATATTTAACTTCTCCTTTAATTTCCTTTCTGTCACATCTAATCTCTTGTTCAAGTTTGCCTCCCCAATTCTTCCAAACTGGAGAATAGCCTACAACTTGACCGTTAAGATAATCTTCTGACTTGTGAGTAATATACACTACATCACACTCAAGAGAATAAATTGCTTCCATTAGGAAAAAGAAAGTTTTATTTCTTTCGCCGTATTGCCAGGGCATTAACTTTGCTACCTTTGTAGGGTCAGGATTGACTTTCAATAAACAAGACTCATGCCATGTATCTACCCCATCAAATACAAAGATAGGTCTTTCTCCTTCCTGAATCTTTTGTCGCACATAGTTAACAAACATTAACGATTCCTTTTCAGACTTATTAATATCTATGATATTTCTTTTATCTCTATTAATTGGACAATGGATTTGAATTCTATCTGTAGAATCATGATGCTCTCTCCATGTAGATTCAACACCTCTATCCCAATCAAGAACATAAATAGGTCTTTCAGGAAAATCAAGGGCTAGTCCAGTCTTTCCTGTCTTTGGGTCTCCCCAAATACCTAATACTAATGTTCTAGTATCATTCTCTTGTTTCTTTAAGAATTTCTTAGCATAAGCCTTGTTCCATTCTTCTTGGTCTTTACCAAAATTAATTTCTTCAGTCTTTTCTAATTCTTTCTTTGTTACAGCCTTTCCACTAACTTCAGTAGTCCAATTCATAATCTTCACCTATTTTTAAATTTACATTTTTACCGAACCAAACATCTATAATATCTCTTAGTTCTTCTTCCTTAACCTTTATTCTAATTTCTTTACCGGAAGGGGTATGGAATTTAACCCAATAATCTCCCGTTTCTTCATTCTTGCGCCAAGTAACAAATTCAATTTCATTAAGAGAAACTGCAAAACTTGACCCATGTAATAATCTGTTTTCTATTGTATACATTTTAATCACTTTTAGTAGTGGGCCTTGCACCCACTCGTCGGTCTCTTTACTACCGATAAGTAATTTAATTTATTATTCAGAACCAATCAAGGTCTTCTTCTTCAACCTCAAAGGGTTCAACAACACTACCGCGATTCTCTACAATAAGAACCCCACCAATGTTTAATGTTACATCACCAAAGGAACCGTCTTCATTTCTTCCTTGTGATGTTCTACCTACAACAATAATACTTGAACCAATTCCAAACTCAATTTCTACATGACTTGGGAACCAACAAGTTGTTCCTGCCCATGAACCGCCTTCATAATCAAAGTCAGAGTTTAGGTCAGTAATTGTTACTCTTCGTGTTCCATATGTATTAGGTGTCATATTAACGCTAGATACTGAACCATCAGTTACTACAAATTTCTTTGCGTATGGTAGGTTAGCACTATTAGCATGGTATCTCTCCAAATCAATCAACTGACTAACATTATCACTGGCATATTCTGCTAAATATTCTCGGTATTTTTCAGGGTCTGGTTGATTCACCAATACTTCTAAACTCTCAAGAGTCCCTTCCTTAAATCCATACATTCTGTCTGGGTTGTTTTGGTCTCTAATTACCTGCATTGAAATACTAGTAAATGTCTTTGGGTTAAAGTGCTTGCTTGCCTCTCCTTTGTAAGAGAAGTAATACAATCCCATATCTCCGTCAACATCTCCAATAAATACTCCAGCCATTCTATATTGCTCATGGGGTAAAGGCTTTCCAAAATTAGGGTTGGCTCTTTCACCATACGATTTCATATTGTCTAATGGAATAATCCACTCTCCACTTTCAATCTCAAAGTTATTCTCTGGAAGTTCTTTAACCACCATTGTTTGTTCTTCTTCTCCATGCATGCGAGTAACATGATAGCCGTCATCATCTGCAATAACAGTTGCTACTCTACCTATTGCAAAGGTAGCGTCTGCATCTCGCATATATTCATTCTTTATTCTTTCATTCTGCATAGCAGCCATATCACGGGCTGCATCTATTGAGATAAAGAATCCATTGGCTTGCTTTACCAGAGAATTATTGCCAGTGCTTTCCTTTACAGGTGCATCAGCATATTTCTTGGTTCCACTAAACCATTGACGGAATAGGCTTAAAGCCAATTTCCAATCATCACTACTGAGACCGTTTGTCTCAACAATGCTATCATACTTATTCTTTACTTCTTCTATCTCCATTTCCAATAAGCCTGCGGCTTTGGTTATCTCTTGTTCTACTTGTTCATTATGTTCATTACTCATTTGTTTCACCTTCTGTGAATATAAAACCAAACTCTTCTAGTTTGGTTTGTCTGCTGTTTTCCATTGTTACTTGTTTTTTCATGGTATTATTCCTCCTCATCATTAAGGACTCTTTTGGGAAAAAATAGTTGTTCCCATATTAGTATGTCTCCCGCTGTCATAACTGAAGTGAATATAGTTCCACTATTCATATGTATTTCAACACTATATGTCTGTGCTCTTATTAAGCCACCACTTATGGTTTCTACAGAATATGCTGATACATCTTCTATCTTGAGGCTCGTCATACGGCCTAATTCTCCTGTTTTTAATCTATAATATTTCATCTTTCATCACCTTCTCCTTTTATTTTATTTCTTTCTCTTCTGCTTTCTAATTTAATTAGATTCTTTTCTGCTATGTCAGACAATCTTAAATGTAAGTCGGATGCTAAAGCAGCCAAATACCATAATACATCACCCATTTCACTTTCAATAGCATCCAAAGATTCCTTATCAAATATATCATAATCTCCTCTTATTGATTTCTTTATCTTTTCACAAACTTCTCCTACTTCACCTGCTAAACCTAATGCGGGATATGTTATTCTTTCATCAATAGGGTATATTCTATATGTTGATGCTTCTGTTTGATACATTTGTAATTGCATTTTATTTCCTCTCTCTCTTTTTCTCGTTCTTAACAGAATCCCAATGTTTCTGTTCATAGTATAATTCTATTACGCCTTCTACTGTTAGACATAGCCCCGCCAATGCCCAAAAGAAGTCGGAGTCTATATTAGTATATCCTAATACATTACCCATTGGAATTATTGTTAATAGCAACCCAGTTACTACTATCCATTCATAGCGAAACAATGCTTTCTTTGCATCAAGCATATCCACTTTACCATCTTTGTTAGTGTCTAATATATTTAATATTTTTCTTAACATTATATCATCTGTCCTATCATCCATGAGGCTAAAACCTTTGGAGTCATGTTTGAACTTCTCCACTCCGCCTCACCTATTACTCTTAGTAATTTGAATTTCAATCCATTATCTAATTCTCTTTTTAACACAACATCATGTAATGATTCACATATTGTTTTTATATCTACCGATAGGTATATCATTTCGTGCAGGTTTTTGAGTGCTAATTCGTATTGTTTATTGAGAATACTATCTAACAATTCATTGTAAGGTTCTTGCATTCTTTCTATTTGTATTGATAATGGAGTATTACTATTTACTGAAGCCTGAAGTTCAGTAATCGCTCTCCTTAAATCACCCTGCACACTACCTATAAACGCATCGAACTGTTTGGGTTCAAACTCAGCAATGCCTTCTGATTTCATTATTCTTTCCAATACCCATCTAATGTGGTCATTGTTTAGTCTATTGAATTGATAGTTTGCACATCTTGATTGCAAAGGATAGATGATTCTATTTCTATGATTACAAGTGATAATAAATCTGACATTACCACTATATCTTTCCATTATACGCTTAAGTGCATTTTGTGCGTCTGGAGTCATCCCATCCATTTCATCAAGTAGTATGATTTTATGAGGCACATCTCCTTCTTTCATAGTTGTAGCAATATCCTTAATTGTGGTTCTAACTACATCAAGTCTTCTATCGTCTGAAGCATTTACTTCATGAAAATTAAAGGCTTTAGTTTCATTTAATATCATATTTGCTAATACGCCTGCCGCCGCTGTTTTACCAACACCTGCCGGGCCATACAATAATAAATTAGGCATTCCTTCTTTCCAATGTCTTGCATCTTCAACAAAAGAACTTTGCCCCATTATATCTTGTAATTCTTTAGGTCTATATTTTTCTGTCCATAACATTATTCTTCCTCTCCTACATAAATCCATTTTGCAGTTTTACGACCATCACCTTTTTCTAATTGCATATAATTATTATTGCCCATTAATAATGACCCTAATTGTTGTTTAGTTGTTTGTGTAAATCTGTGTATTTTATTAGGGTTCCATTTTGATTTATAACTATTTAAAAAATCCATTGCCTCATCAGTGGAAAATTCATTACGACTAATAGCAAATTCTAATAATGCTTTCTTCTTATGGTAATTCTTATCTTTTTTCATATTTCTCCCTCTTTCTATATACATTTGCTTTTTTAATCTTAAAACTACACTTTATTATTTCTTCATGCTTATTCAAAAATATAGATATACCTCTAGTAGTGAAATGGTGTAGTCTTTGCACTCTTCCCTGTCTACCTCTTGGGCCTTTATCAACCCATTCATATACTAGAAAATCCATCATCTCTTTACTTGTGAATTCATCAGGCATATATTTTAATGCATAATCTAATTGCTTCCATCTCTTTGAATTTTTATTATTCATCCAAGTCGTAGCCATTAAGCCTCACCTATATATCGCCACATTCCATGTTCTATCTTCTTAAACAAAGGACTTTGTGCCAATAAAGTTCCTAGTTGCTGTTTTGAAACACAAGCAGTTTTATGAGTTTTACCTTTCTTTGTTTTGTATGTATTCATATAATCATATAATGCAGCAAAAGGAAATGTATTAGTAGCATTCCAAGTATACCATTCATGACTGAATTTTACCATTATTTGTTTTCTTAATATATTATAGTTCGGCATTACCATTCCTCTAATCCTTTTTGTTTAGGAGATATTTTCTTCTTAGTTCTTTTCTTTTCACTAAGATTTAATACTCTTCTTTCTGTATTATTTACTCTTTTCTTAACATATTCTGCAAAGTCTTTATCTTCAAGCAATTGCTCTAATATATAGGATTCATTAGATTTTAATCCTATTCTTCTACATATAGAAGGAACCTTAGAGTAGGTTCTTTTTGAAGGTATATCTATACCTCTTGAATTTCCATTAAAGGCATAAGCCAATAATTCATAAAAGTAATCTTGCGACCACTTTCTCTTAACCTTAGAATCAATATAGGCTATCTTATTAGGATGAATGTTCATCGCTAACCAAGACAGTAGTTGTTCATCGTAAGGTTTATTCATTTTTAATTTAGTCAAAACTGATTCTCTATCTGAATTTCTTAAATAGTCTTTAAGCAATTCAAATATATTCATATCATAATTAACTGGGTCGTCTGAATTAGCAGCCTTTGTTCTACAGGTATTTAGCAAATAGTTAGTAGTTCCTGCTCTCTTTAATTTACAAAGATTAAAGATACGCTTAGGAACATCTTTTTGATTCAAAGAAGTCAATACTATTTTTCCCTTAAATTGTAGGAGTGTATCTACTATCAAATCAATATTTGGTTTATGATGAACTTCTTCAATAAGAATACCGATATTGGGAGGAATACTAAAGTTATCCTCTATATCATATTCATTTGCATATCTAATAATATAATCATCACCAAGAATTTCTAGTGCCTTTGTTGTTTTTCCTGTTCCTGGTTTTCCTACTATTAATATTGGTTTATTTAATTCTATATTAATCATTAATCTCCCTCATTGCCATAATATCTTTGTATTCTACATCACAAGACGGGCATTCTACTGATAGAAAGAATACCTTATTTTTTTGCTCAACGCTTATTGCTGCCTGAAATATAACATGCATAAACCCACATTCTTTACACCCTAATTTTAGGGTCCAATATGTGTAATTTTCCAATATTTTAATATCATCTATGTCAGGCAACATGTGTTCCATTACAATTCACCTTTAATAACTAGGATTTTATCTAATCCTTCTAATGTATGATGCTCACCCGAATCTATAATCTCTATTACCTTTTTGAATGCAGGCCAAACTTCTTTAGCATCTGGTAATTCATCAGGAACTAAATTACATAATTTCCATAAATTAACTATTCCGCCAATACTCAATATTGGCCTCGGTCTGCTCTTATGTTCCTTGTCTTTATAGTTTCCTGTAATACCTTTTTGTTCAAGCGTTCTTTGTAAGCCAAGTATGAAATCTTCACCGCCTCTAAAGTTCACCCTAACTCTAACTCTATAACCTATATTAGTATTGTTAGCCCTTGAGACATGAACCTCCGGTTTAGCCATAGAAATTAAAATTCCAACTAGTTGTCCATTATTAAACATTCGATTCAACCTCCTCACTACTAATAAATTTATGTTCTACCCTAAGTTCTTTAAACCCATCAGAAATAAAATTAATCCATTTCTGTTCAAATTCTGGAAGAGAGAACCATTCTTCTACTAAAGGAAATACAATTTTAATTAGCCATCCTCTATTCGCATCGAATGCTCTAGCGGTATCTTCATCAATTTCTTTTGCTAATATCACAACGGGTCTTTCTAATAATTCATAAGAAAGGTCATCATAAAAACATGATGTTATCCCTAACTCTAGAATTTCCATATCTCTTAATCCGGGTTGTCCATAAAACATAAAAGAAAATACTTTCACTTTAGGCCAATAGCCTAACACTTCTTCTAATTCACTATCATAATTCATTTCAATTACCTTCCTTTAAATATAATTTGTAGTCTTTTGCATATTCTCTATTTTGTTCCCAATAACCATCTTGATTCCCAAGGTTTGTATTTGGAGGCCAATGTGCCGCAGTTATTCTACTATCACCACGCCTTAATGCGTTATTTTCTGCTGCATGTGCAGCACTCATAACAATGTCTTCTAACCATTCAGCAACAAAATAAGCCAAATCATGAGACACAGGTAAATCTTCTATCTCTTCCTTAATTACCTTCATAAAGTGAAATCGAACCATACGCTTTCTGTTTACAGGTGGAGGCTTTGGAATGATTAATTTTCCTTTTTCATCGAGATAGGGAACCAAAATTGCATCCATCTTTCTGAACCTGCCCCTAGTTTCATCACCTACCTTCTTCAAATGCGCCACGCCATGCTCAATTTTAATACAGATATAGGGTTGATGCTCTAATAGGGTCATTGACCCCTCTTTAATCACTTACATCATCTCCAAGAGCATATTATGGGTATCAATATCGGCGGGATATTTGTCGCGTCTAATTCTCACACATCGAGGGAATCTTAATCCTATGTTTCCTTCGGCATCATTAGTGATTAAATCACTTGTTACTTCCAATACAACGCGAGGCAAGAAATAGTAAGTATCATTTTCATAATAATCCACATTCTTTCTAAGTTCTAAAGTTAACCAATCTAACTCGGCATCAGAAAAGCCTGTTCCTACTTTACCGACCTTAACATATTTATCGTCATCTTTCACAGAAATACCATATGTTCCAAATACATTGTTTCTTTTACCTTCACCATATTTTGCTGATGTAATTACTACATCAAGAGAGATACGAGGAGGTTTATATTTTAACCATCCTTTGCTTCTCTTTCCAGGTTGATAAGCCATATCAGAATCCTTAATCATAATCCCTTCAAATCCTCTATCAATTGCTATGTTGTAGGCTGATTGAATAGTGTAGTCATCAAACTTTTCTGCTCGATATTCAAGCGGAATAGAAATTAATTTATCAATTCTATCTGTTAGAGATGACTCTAAGAGAGCATCACCATTAACAGATAAACAATCAAATGCTACCATCTTTACAGGACATTCTCTCATTGCTTCTGCCTTATCCTTTTTATGGACTCTCTTACCTAATAATTTATGAGGCGCAGGGGAACCATCAGGATTAACAGGATAGATTTCAGTATCAAGAATTATATCATTTACTTCAAATTCTTTAACTATCTCTACAATATCAGCATATTGATTTGTTACAACTTTACCCTTTCTATTGAATATGATTACAGACTCTCCTTTCTTATGAATTTGATATCTGTTTCCATCATATTTAATATCAACAATATAATTAGTAGGGCGTTCCTTTCCTTTGCGAGCCTTAGCCAACATTGGATTAACAAAATTACCATGAGTTAATACACACTCAGGTTCATGCCCTGTTTCTAATACTCCGCATATTTCATGTGCAGTATTATATTGATAATATTTTTCAATGTTATTATTATTGTAATACAATTTCATTGCCTTCAATGGAACCTTATTGTTCACTCCGTTTCTTGGCTTATGTAGCCAATATCTAATAAACCACTTCTTTTCTCTAGCACTCATTTTATTAAGTGCCTCAGCAAATACAGTATAAGCATCACTATTCAATCGACTACAATCTAATCGAAGCAATGATAAAAACCCCGTCATAGTAATATCAGAATCAACATTATTAGATACATCTAATTCTTTAACTCCTTCTCCTATATCTCCCCATATATCAGTATAGGTTTCTATTTCATCATCAAATACACCGAGAGCATTAGCAATCCATGTTACTGCTCTTTTACTGCCAATATTATTTATTGAGTATTCTTGAGATAATATTCTAATCAATATATCTTTATGATTAAAGGCGGACATAGATTCTGATATTGTCTTTGCTTTCATTGTAGGAGTCTGATTTTCTAATATATCACACATTCGTGCAAATTTTGCTAAACTCATATCTTTTCACCTTCCATTATCTTCTTCATCATTTCAGTTGCTTGTTTCTTTTTATGGTCTCTTAAACATTTAACCACGCAAGGAAAACAAACACTCTCCTTGAAATTTAAGTCTTTATTATCTACAGTTAATAACTGCTCTTTATCTTTCTTACATCTAAAACATTTCATTCTAATTCCTCTCTCATTATTAATTTGGCAAATGCAGCCTTAACATATATTGGTGTTACTTTTCTATGATGGCCGTCAATATATTCTTTTGCTATTATTTCAGAAATCTTATCTATAAACCATTCTGTCTGGTCAGCCATCTCATTATATACTTCAGCAGCAACAAATGTCCCTACAGGAAGTTTATTCTTGAGTTTCTTCTTCATTAAATTTTTGCTTATCTTCATTAATATCACCTATTATTTTACTCAGTGCTCTATGTAGTATTTTAGCCTCATCCATATTACATCTAAATCCTTTGCTAGTGGGCTTACCATTATCCCACCATCTAATATCTAATACATCTTTTTTCCAAAATACTAATGTTTTAACTAGTGCTTCTTGTGTTGCACTTCTAGGTATTCTAACCCATATCTTTTCTTCATCACTCATCCAATCTCCACCTTGAACATATCTAGTTCCTTAGAACTATAGAAGTATTTGGGCGGAGCAAAATCATCAAGCCTATTTGCTATCCAAATTGCCCCACCCAAACTACTTACTTGAACAATTTCATATTGTCCATTTTCACTATCAATTATTTCTTTAGTCTCTACTTCAGGAACCAAACCAAATAGTTTAGTTAATTCAGAAGAAACTGCACTCATATTCTGAGCAACATATTTAATAATATGCGCCCGTTGAATTGGTATTTTAGCATCAACTGTTATTCCTATCTTTCCTTCAAAATTACATGGCTTACAACCACGACCTCTTTTACCTGTCTCATCTTCACAAATGGGACAAGGTATTTCTGCGGGTAAAGGCGCAGGAAATTTAACAGTTATTTGTTTGCTCATCTACCATTCACCGTATTATACTCAACTGTATAATTAACCGTTATATCAAACGGAAAAGTAGGAAAATACAATTCTACTTGTCCATAGTTCGGGGCATATCCAGCACTAAACATAATGCCATCTTGTATAACATATCCATCATTATCAAATGTATAATTATTAAAAATTACAGTATTATTTATTATATCAAAACTCAGATGGGTTGCTGTCCAATTAAATGAATTTAATTTGAACCATGTATTGTTTTCTCCTAATACTACTACTTCATAGGTAGAATTATTTACATCTGTCAATACTGTAAATTCTCCACTAATTGTAGTCCACTCAGTTGTTATTATTTCTTCTTCATTTCCAGGCACATCAGGTATTGCATCTGCACACCCCGCCATCAAACTTGCTACTATTAATAGCGCCATTGCTTTTCTTACTTTTTGCATATTTTTTCCTCCTTTCTACATTGCTTTAAATGTATTCTCCACGAAACCATTTCACGATGAATACTCATTCTTCCTCATCCTCACTAACCCACACAAACTGTGAATATTCTTGAAAATGCTCATCATTTGGGCCAACTCTAAAGAATATAGTCATTTCTTCATTATCTCCAAGAACGGTTGCCTTATCTAAATAACGCTCCCACATACTAATTGTCTTTAAGTCTGTTCCACTAAAGTAAGCATTACCAAATGGATGGGTATGTATCCAATCTTTTAAAGGAAGTTTCATTCCAGCCAATTGAGATTCTTGCCCATCAAATGATACAAATCCTGGGGTTCCAACACTAATGAATAATTTTTCATTAGAATCAATTACTACTTGAACCTCTCTAGGTTTATCAAACGCATTTATTGACATTTCCCATATCTTAGAATGGAAGTTAATGTTCCAATTTGACTCAAATGCATACGCTTCCTCAATCTGTTCTTTCCAATCATCAATCTTAATTTCTAACTCTTCCATCATCAATATGACCACCAATAATATCCCATAATCAAAGCCCCAATACCTATCATTATAATGGGCATCCAATCAATCCCTGGCGATTCTATATTAACAGGGATGTGTTCTTCAACATCAGGCATTTCGTCTTCAACTGTTAAATCTATTTTCATAGGCCAGTTACTTCCTGTATAGGAACGATACTTACTTCTTATTGATGGAACAGTTCTTTTCTCCCATCCTGTTGCTATCATTGCACTTGATGTGTCTTCTATTGAAATTCCCGCTTCTGCGAATTCCATCATTGCTTCTATTTGTTTACTTGTCCAATTACTTTTACTCATTCTAATCCTCTCCTTAGTTTTTCTATCTTTGCATTTATTTTTGCTTCTCTCTTCTTTTTCTTTGCTTCTATTCTATTTAACTTTCTTTGTGCCTTGTTCTTTCTCATATTCTTTAACGCGACATAAATTCTATCTAATAGAGTATATTGTTGTATGTTATTAGGTAGCACATTTACTGTTGCTCCTTCTACTAACGCAATATGTAGTTCAGGATGATGATTTCTCAATCTACCTAATCTAGTTTGACATGCCTTTGTGCTTCGGCCTAAGTATTTTGCTACTGCTATTTGCTCATCTTCATTTGATGTCCAATTAGTTACCAAATACTTATCATCAGCCGTAGGCCACCCTTTCTTAGAATTTCTTTCTATTCCAACTTTTCTTATTACTTTTTTTATCATTTTAATTTCACCTTTTGGTTTATTCTTTCTAGTAAGTCCTGCTTCTTTCAATATTAAATGCTTTTGACCATGAACCGCTGATGCAGTTCTTTTCTTATCAAATTTAGCATTTAATAATACAACTACTTCATCCACAGTCATATTATCTTCTAAGGCTAACGCCATCATATATTCTTTTTCTTCTGTTGTCCAACTGGTTATCATATATTAATCACCATCTTGTCTTTAATCTGTTCTTCATTATTCCATCGTTGCACCCATTGCGCCCCAATACCAGCAATGGCTACATGAGTGAAATGTAAGTCTTTTGTATTTAATGTATGGTTAAATGCCTCCCCCTGACATGAGAAAGAACCTTCTGGGCCAGCCAAAAAGGTATCACATAGTTTTGGGTCTGCTAAATAACTTATTAAGGCTCCGTTTCTGCCTTGCGCTCTTAGGTCTAGCCATTGAGTCATACAGTCGGATTGAAAGCCTTGCCTATAAACCAGTCGTCTTACATCTAAATTGTCGGCGCAACAAATAATTAAATTATAACCATTGAGTTGTTTATCTGTAAGAATGGGATAAGGCACTCTCTTACAAGGATAAGACAATTCTAAACTATCCACCTTTGTTGCACCTAATTGATGAATCCCAAAGTTCTGATACGATACATTCTTTTCCTCTACAACATCAGGGTCTGCTATTGTAATGTCATAGTTATCTGTTTTTGAAAGTAATGGTGTTAGATAACTACCTATTCCACCTACTCCTATTATTAATATTTTCTTTTTAGCCATATCTAACACCTGATATAAATTGTTCTATTCTCATTCTCTTCAATTCCTTTTTGTTTGTATTTAATAATTTATACAATTTTCTCATATTATCTCTTAATGTAATTTCAGCACACCCACAAGAAAAACCTATTTCCTTCTGAGTATACTCAGGCCAACTACCCTTTGTTCTTAAAAGACAAGCAATCCAAAAACAACTCGCTAGATGTCCTTTACTAAAGTGAATACCATGCTGAGAAAGTATGCCCTCAATATATTCTGTTATACTTCTGACATCAGAAATAAATTGTCTTTTTCTTGTAGTGTCTTTATTGACAGCATTACAATTTATTAATGTATTTGCTGTCTTTTCAACTAAATTTGAAGTTGAAGTTTGATGTAGTAGCCAAGGTTTTCTAATTTCTCTTGCCATATATCTAGCCGCCTTAGAAACCAATTGTTGATTTTCACCATTGTTTTGAGCCAATTCTTTAAGAGATATAGCAATTCCATTTTCTTTTAATACTAAGAAAACTATTGCTGTTGCTCTAGTGCTTACTGTCCATCTCCAAGAAAACCTATCTAAAAAGAACTTCTTATAGTAAGCATGAGTTCTTTCCTTAAGATTATCATTGGGCAACCAAGGTGAAAGAATCATATTACATTCCATTATCCCTTTACTCATATTCTTTGTAGAGGAATCTTTTAACCATGTTTGATTTTTTCTTAGTCTAGAAATTAGTTTTCTATTCATTGAACTTTCGCCCATTTTAGATTGACCTATCTTAGACCCAAGAGTTCCTCTATCACCACTGCGAATAATTACTTGGCCGTTATCCACATAAAAGTTATTTTGAGTTTCTTCAAATAAGTTTGATATCATTACATATCCACAGTCATTACAAACTCGCTCACCTAATCTATCATCTATGGTATTAGATGAACCTTTACATATTTCGCATATCATCATACTATCACTTTCCAAGGCGATTCAGGCCCAAGACTGGCCCAATCATTAAATCTAGAATCTATTACTCCTTCTCTAACTTCTTTAGGAATATACTTTGCAATAGTATATACTAACTCTAAAGTTATATCATCATTCAATAATGCTAATGCTCTTGCTGCATATTGGTCTCCAACACTTGAATTATCATGAATATTATCAATACAAATTGGCCCTCTTAGATTACCATTTTCAAAGGAATTCCCAGAATACGCGGCTCTACCATGAAGTCTTGGGTTATCATCTGATATGTTCTTAAAATTCAATGCGGCAGCATCTTCTGTAATAAAGGCATATGTCTTAACCTTTTGAATGTTAGTCTTGTAAGTAGAATCAATAATAGCCCAATCACAAAGTTTACCTCTAATGCACATTACTGTATGTGTAGTATTCTCCCCTTGAACATCAAATAGTTTTATTCTATCAGGATATTTCTTTGTGAGACTTTGCATTAGTTCCTTTGCTCTATTCTCAACTAACTCTTGAGTTCTATTTTGAGACAAGAATTCCTGCATTAGTTTTTCTTGAGATTCAGTTGGATGGCTACCCATTAGCATAGACCATAATTTTCTAGGCGATTTATATGCCCATTTCTTTGCTCTAGAATGACCATGATAAAAATAGTTAATGAATATATCTAAGTCTTTAATTGATATTGGCGCCCAGACTCCATCAGATATTTCTAATGCACATTCATCTGAACCAATTAATTTAGTATTTAATCTAACTTCTGTCTTCATAGTTTCATCAGGTTTAAAGAACCAATAAGGTGTTCTATTTTCTAGAGCATAAGAAACATTCTCTGGTAAAGTTACCATCTTAAATATATAGTCAGTTAATATCAACCCATCTTTCTCAAAACATGAGCGATAAATTCCTCTAGATAGAGCAATCATTAGATTTCTTTTAGTCATTCTATTACCCATCAAATTATAGTATGGGTTGGTTTTATTAACTATAAATGTCGCAGGAGTTCCATCAGGAAATGGTGCATCAGGGAATTTAAACCTCACTGAGAATTCCTTTGGGGCATTATTATAGCCTCTTGCTCCCCATCCTAAGAATCGCTGAAGTTCCCCCTTAATTGAAAGAATCATCGGTTCTCCTTTTACAGAACTTCTTCCATATCTAATATTTAGAATAGTTGGGTAAGTAATACCTTCTACATTACTAGTATAATTTCTAGCATTGCGTATACGATATGTAGAGTCCACTAATACTGAAGTAGTATAGAAAGTATCTCTTGAGTCATCTACTGTATGGAGTCTTATATCTAATATATAACTATATAGATATTTAGACATTATTCTTCCTCCTTTGATATAGGCCAACAGGATAAACATGCACATTTATTCAAACCAAATCGTTCCTTTATCTCCATTCCATGAAGATGTTCTTCACTCAGTTGTTCGCTCACTCTTCTTCCTCCAAAAATGAATATTTCGGGTCGTCTTCAATAACCTTACTTAGATAGTCTGGGTCTACACCGTTCATATAAACAAAAACAACTACTGCAGCCTTTGGCATTCTATTAAATTCTGCCCAAGAATAAACTTTACCTTCTATTTTAGGTCGTCTTAAACAGGGTTGTTGCGTTCTATGAACACCGTAGCCATCATTATTTTTAGGAGCAAATAGTTGCTTCTCTCTAATCATATTTCTATATATTTTTATCAATTGACTCTTATGGAGTCTAGTATACATTTTTACATCATTCATTAAAATTCACCGTCACAAATTCTACTTTTTCTTTTCTCTTACTAAAGAGTATATCTTGGGTTGTAATATCAAATAGTATTACTTCTTTTCTTTTCTTATGGGGATTAAATTTGAATTTCCAATATATGTGATGGTTTCTCCATTTTGCCCCTTGAGTTGGAACTCTAACCTTTGGCCAAACTCCATTATAGAATTTTTCTATCTTAGAACAGTCTTTGAGTATTTCATCATCCTTCATATCTGGATAATATAGTTCCATTCTTTCCATAAACTTCGGAGTCATTACGACCCAAAAGAACTGTTTACTATTTGCTTTCGTTACTTTATGTTCTTCAGAAGAATAGGTAATATATTTTCTAGCATTACATTCACTACAAATTAAATTACCCCATTCTAGTATAAAATTCTCATTTCCACATTTACATTTCATCTTCATTCACTTCCATATATTTTTCTAGATGATACATGTCTATCATCTTACGATGGAACTCACCATCATCTATGCATTTTCCACTAACTATAAAGAGTCTGCGTAGAAACTGCATGAAACTTTTGACTTCTTGCTTACCCTCAAGGGCATCGCATAAAGCCCTTTCTGTCGCAGTATACGCAGACTCTTTATCATTGTAAATATATTCTTCCCATGCATAAACTGTAGGAAGAACATTTTCTATACTCTTTACTTCTTTAAGAATACTATTCTTAATTAGAGTGAGTTTCTCTATACTATTAATAACGATATAACTAGATTTCACACCCATCACCGCCACAGGCAGGGTCATTTCCAAAATCTGTATTATCGTCATCTTCATAAACCTGTGATAAATCTACATTCTTGAGTGATTGCATCATCTTTTCATATGTCTTCTTAGAACATGTTTCAAATGGTGCTTGTGCATATTCTTGCTTTTGTGGGAAACAAGACATTCCATTATAGAACCATCTGTTAGACCACATCCATTCTCCAACTTCATCCCATTCATCTTCAAAAATATAGACAGTAGCCGATACATTATGACTATTCTGCCCATCAGAATGACCGGGATTAACCCAATGAATTGTTGCATTTCTTACTCTTTCTAAGAACATAAATGCATCTTCATTTCTGTGCGCTTCTTTTGCACTACTTGTTACTGCACTTGCAGGGGCTTTTTGAGGTATTTCAATAACTGCACCAGATACTTCATCCCATACATCATCCTTAACTAATTCAGGATGATTAAATTTAAGGTATGTATAAATTGGCTCCATCTTATTTACTCTAATTCTTCTAATATAGTAAGGCGCATGCCATGCATGAATACCAGATGAAGAACCTAATACACATGATGCGGTTCCTGAAGGCTTAATGCAGGTTAATCTAGCAGCATGATTTATACCAATTAAATTAGCCACTCTTCTATTCTCATGCTTGGCCTTATGAACTGTGCCTGTTATATCTAATCCTGTCGTAGCATTACTAGCAAGACCTGTCATAGACACTCCAAGCAATGCATCCTTTTCTGTGGTTGTTCTCCAAATATCTCTTAGATAATGGAAGTCGGTGTATGCTGCCTGAAGTGTTCCTAAGAAAGTTGCGGCATTAACTCTATCATCTAAATCTTCTTGACTTTCAACATTAGAAGCATTTATTTCCGTCAGATTACAGAACTGATACGGTCTAAGAGCAATCTCGCAGCAAGGATTTGTTCCCCAATCTTTATCGTTTGAGAAATATACTCCTGGTTCTCCAGTTTGACCCTTACGAATTCTATCCCATAATAAATCGAATACTGGTTTCTTAATTTTATGTCTGAGAATTACAGCAGAATTGTTTGCTCTCTGTCTTTGAGGGTTTTTATCCCAAAATGAGCCAACCTTAGAATTAGTCATTTCTATATCATCCATACTAAACAAACTAATTAATGCCGCTCTGCGAATTCCTCCAGATAATACTGCATCAGCAATATGGCACATAATATCATGACATTGTAAAGGAGTTAATTTCTCGCCGTCAGCCATTTGTTGTAGCATACCTTCAATAATAACAATTGCCTTTCTCAAAGGTTGAGGGCCAGGTGCTTTACCGCCACTTGTTTTAAGTCTTGCACCTTTAGGTCTAATATCATCATAAATAAATCTAGGTGTCTGAGTTAATTCTCCTGTATATGAACGGAATAATTCTTTTACTGCGTCTGCCCATCCCATGATTGAATCTTCAATTACAATCTTTCTAGTTCTGCTAGGATTAGGCTTACGAATTTCGGGCAACATTCTAACATGATGCTTTTGAACTGAATATCCAACGCCTGTTCCACCTAAAAGCAAAAACATTGCTTCGTGAAAACACTCTACAGAATCTACAGGCATATAAGCACAATTGTAGAGTCTATTTGGAGAAAGTTCAATAGGTTTTCCACCGAATTGCATTGAACGCATCGAAGGAAGAACCTTACGAGGAATTACATAATTTTCATATACATTTCTAATTTCATCAGCAAATGATATTTCAGATTCTAATCTATCTACTTCATCCACATACTTAAATTTCTCTAAATGCATATTCATATTTCTACGGCATGTTTCTTCCCATGTCTCTTTTCTATTCTCTTCTTCTTTCCATTTTGCATACTTCATGTATACAGTTATATCTGATAATATCTTGTTTGATAATTCCATTTTAGCACCTTACCTGTTTTCTATATGGCATTTCTGATAATGTGGAAAATGCCGAAATCCACTTCCCATTTCTTCTAATAGTCCATTGTCTTTCTACAACAACATCCCACTTTGGAAATGTCCCGTAGGCTTTTTCCCCTACGGTATTAAAGAGTTCTTCAAAGTCTGAATACTCTTCCCCATCATAATAAAAGACTGTCGAACCTTCGCATACTATTACCGCTTTTTTACTAATGGCTAATACATAACCAATTGGATAAAAGTCTGCTCTAACTAGGGCTAAGTCTTGATATGTTTTATAGTTCTGCAAATTCCAACCAAATATATCGAATATTTGATTTATTAGTTTTACATCTGCATAATTATTATTATCGTTTAAATCCATCTTTAAGTCTCCTGTGGTGAGGAGAGAGAGCATCGAGGCTATGCCCTCATCTCCTCAAAAAATCTACCAATCGTTAACGGTTTTAATATCCGCCAACGATAGCAGGTGTTAAATCTACTGATTCAACGGTTTCCCAATCCACATCAGAAATTGTCTCTCTTGATGTTAATTCACCGTCAATAAAGACCCAATGAGTTGGATGGTCATTGATTTGCTCAATTACTTCCGTTTGGGTTACTTCAAGTTCAGTATGTCCTGTTTCATTAATTATTGTTAATAACATTTCTTTCACGCTCCGATTGTCTTAGTTTTGCGAGTGGTCGGCGGAACTTAAGGGTTGCGCTCGGCTCTCTATCAACCTTGATGTTAATAGGTTGATTGTTTCTTCATATCTATTTACTAGCATATTCAATTGTTGTGCTTGATTCACGGCGGCTTGATAACCAGCCGATAACTGTTGTAATTGCAACAATTGTTCTTGATTACTTGATGAAAGTGCCTCTACTTCCTTCTCCAAGTCTTTCTTTGTCTTATCTTTCTTTTCTGTCATTTTATCCCCACCTTGCAGTTTTTAGCAAAGTAATCTGATTGCTCGCTTCATCCTTAGTAAGACCATCTAAGTCTCCTTCATAGCCTAATTTAACCAAATAGTTCTTTTGTTTTTCAGTTGCTTCTGCTATAACTTTAGCCTCATTAAAAATGCTGTGCAGTTTTGCGAGTTGTTTATCTGTTAGAATTGTGCCTCTAATCATCTTGGCCTTAACATCTCGTAGGAAATTTTCTTCCCATGAGTCTCGGCCCTGCTCAGGAACAAACGGTTTTATGCCGAAATATTCACATGCCTCAATAAAAGCAGGCTTGTGTTGAATATCCTCCACTGTGGAGACTATTTTTTCTCGTCTTTTCACTTGCGCCTGTCGAGTAGCCAATTGTTTTTCGTCATGTTTTTTCAACATGTCCATTCTGTCCTTGACAAAATCATCCTCTTTTTTGACCTCTGCTTCCGCTTGTCCTAGTTGAAGATAGAATTTCATTAAATCCAACCATAACGCTTGATTAGGATAACCTCTAGTATTAGATTGATTCTTAGCATTTTCAGGATGATTCCATCTCCAAACGATAGATGCCATTTTATACCCTGCTTCACCAAAAGAACCTGTGGCTCTCTTTCTAACGAAGGTTTTGGGTCGTCTCATTCTTAGTGTTGAATCGTAATAATACCCATCTTTTCTAACATTGACTCTTAAATCCATATCTCTAATTGCTTCAAACATTTCAATGAAATGGTCGCCATGAACATTCCACCAAGCATTCTTCTTTAACGCTTGGACTCTTACTTGAACCCACTCTTCAATCATTTCATCAGTAATCATATCATCTGATAAACCAGTTTCCTCTCGGATGGCTCTTAGAATTAAGTATGAGTTAATGTGGTCTGAACCAACACACTCTCTTACATCTGTTTCAGTATTATGAATCTCAAAATGATAGGTAACGGTATGACCGCATAAACAATAATATGGATGACCATTAGTATAAGCAGGTGGTGTTGAACCTACCTCATCCCACCATACATTACCTGTAGCAATCCATTCATGTTTAGCATCATCATAGTTATCTGCCTTTGATAATTCTACCATGTTTATCTTTAATTTTCTATCCCAACGACCATTAGTTAATGCTCGCTTGGGGCTTATCTCTATCTCTGTCATTTTAATCCCTGTTTTCTTCGAAATTCTAGCAATATATCATTGCCCTTCATTTTAATTTCATCATCCATATCTTTGGCTTCTTCAGCAGATACTACTCCTTCCTCTATTAAGTCCATATATTTAAATGTCTGTGCTATTAATTCTTCAGTAGCCTGTATAGCGAAAGTCATACTTAATAAATCAAAATGCATTTTATCCAAAATTTTTGTTGTTTCTTTACTTATCATATCATCGCCATGTTTTATACGATGAAGTCCATATAGTTTTTGACAAGTCTGATAGTTATTATCCATCTTTTCCCATTGAAGTTTCCATGACTTTAATATAGAATCAAATTCTGTTACTAACATTTCTCTTTTAATATCCCAAATCATTCTTCTTCACCTGCTATACTATCAGCGACATCAAAATATGTTAAATTATTAACATAGTTTATTATGTCTGTTAGACCTGTTGCAACAACATGATTCCCTTTAACTAATGTAGGTGTTGTTTTAACATCTAATGTCTCAAATATCTGAGACTCTATGTGATAATATGCGGTTCTCCAATCTAAGGTAGTATTGCGAAGAAAGGTTCTTGCTTGTTTGCAAGGCACACAATTATCAGTGCTTAATAATAAAAACTTCATTCTTCCTCACCCGTCTCTCTAAGTCCTCTAATTAACTCTTTAATTGCATAAACTAGATGCATATGCGGTTCTTCTCCAGCCTCTTTAGCAAGTAAATATAAGCCATCAAACTTTTCTAATGTTTCAACTATATTCTTTTCTTTTTTGTTAAGTTTACTTCTATCTATCCCATAGATTCCCCATTCTGCATCAGTAAATATTCCAGCAGCAGGAGCACATTTACACCTAAGACCGGGTTTTCCATGACCTCCAGCATTTTTACTATACATGCCGTAATCATTTATATTCATCATTCTTCCTCATCTCGGATTGAGTGATAACATAAGTGCGTTATCACATTGTCTAGCCATTCTTCATTATTTACATTATAAGACATAAGCAACTCTAATATCTGAGTCATGCCTTCATCTATACCTTCTTTCTTAATTACTTCTCTTACTATTTCATTTGTTGTCATTTCTATTCCTCCTCAATTCTTACTTGAGTAACCATACAATCATCGCATAAATCTAATCTTTTACGCATCCATTTCTTACACTTTGGGCATTTAATTTTAATTACACCAGTCATTTAATTCATCCTCTCAAACATACGCTGTTCGGATAGATGACTAGATAGCATCTCATTAATTTTATCAAACAAAGATTCCGCACACCCACCAATGCATTTTCTATATAGACTTAGCCATATAGTATAATGTCTATTAATTACTACTTTAGGCAAATCTGTTTCACCTTCTATTGTAATCATAATTGGGGGCATATTCTCATCGTCAATAATCTTATATGTTATTTCTCTTTTTATCGCTTCTTCTTGTTTCATTGTGTTCCATCTCCTATTGTGTCTCTAAGTCTTTGTTCTTGGTCGAAATTATTCTTTTGAATTTCGATATCATTCTCCAAATTCTTGATTCTCATTTTTGCGGCTTCTACCACATGAGGCTCATCTAGAACAGTCCATTTAGGTAATTGTTTAAATTCTATCTTTAAGACTAATTCTCTTGCTATGGAAACAAAACCATTTTCCGTTTCCAAATTGATATATGATGCAGCCATCGGCGTATTCAGATACGATTGGAAACCTTCAATGGTTTCAATTGTTTCTAAATAATCTGACGCTTCTCTATATCTATCTAAAGTATACCATACTTTCATTTCTGTTTTATTTTCTTTTCTCCAGTTCTTCATCTAACTCTCTCCTTATCTTTCTGTCTTAGCACTACATATAAACCTAGTGCTTGAGACCTTCAAACCAATGACTCACCATACATTCACATTCTTCTGGAATGAATTCACTGATTGAAATTTGTTTCATTATTACTCCTTTGATGCATTTAGGGCATGTTTTCATTATCATTCACCTGCATTCTATATGGCACTACAACTCTATAATTACAGGTATCGCAGCACCTTCCTATTGTGAAGGGTTGGGAATTATTTCCATAACCTTCATATCTTTGTTTACATATTACACATATTTTAATATCTTTCATAGTTTCACCTATCTTGAATTTGGTGCTGAATCCGGAATTTGAATCCGGGTCATCGGGATGAAAACCCGATATGATGGGCCTAACTACACCAATTCAGCATTAATGTGGGCCTTTCACCCAACTCGATAGATTTTCTCCAAGTGTTCTATTACACTCATAAAGGTAAAAATATACAAGTCCTAGTAAAAAGAACTAAATAGACACAAATATTTCTTTGCCATGCAAGTTACTGAAGCAATCAGTAAAAAACTTGTATTAAAAACCTTTGGAGGATAATGGTTGCGAGGGGGAGATTTGAACTCCCGAAGCACTACGCACCGAATCTTAAGTCCGGCCCCTTTGACCATACTTGGGAACCTCGCATTAATTGAATAGAAACTGGAAAATGAGTCATAGAACATGATATACTACTATTACAGACTAATAAGCGCGAAGTGAAGATTCATAAAACGCCGAGATAGTCTCTGGATAATTCCCATTTTTACTGTAAAAACCAATCTATCCTAATCCTCATAAATTGAGGAGAGCAGAACTAACAAAGTTCATGCCACTGATAACATCGTTCATTCTGCTACTGGGTAGTTTCATTCTTTCATTTGAATTAGAAGTAGAATTAAATACCCTATCAGGTCTTTTACTACATCTTCATCAGTTTCAAGGGTATTCTTCCCTTGCATTAGTCTGTTCAATTTATCATCAATTCTAACCTTAATCTGCTCTTGCACATCAGACTTAGAAAAGATTCTAATTGGTGCAATTGCTGAATCTCCATATGCTTCATTCTTAGCAAGAAGGAAATCTCTTATTGCATCACATTCCTTTTCTATTTTCTCTTGTGTTGTTGTTTGTTTCTTCGTCATATATTTTGCCACCATTCGTGGGTCAGGGTTTTTATATTTATAATCTACATAATCCTGATATGCAGACTTTATTACTTTCTTCTGACCTGTTGTCAATTTATTACTAGGTATGGTTACTCCTGTTTTACCTCTATGTCGATAATCGAGTTCGCCCTTCTTTTGAAGAGCATTTATCTTCATACCTGTCGCTGCTTGGCTTCTATTCATCTTCTTAGCAATATCACTAAGTTTCATTCCTTCATTCCAAAGTTTCTTTACTTTGGTTATCTGTCTCTTTGTCCATTTTGGCATATTATCACCTGTTTGTTAAATAACCCTATTCGTTACCTTTCTCATCACTTTCGTTTCTCGCATTATTCTTATCGGATAAGAATGATGTTCCTAGCCACTTATCGTTGATAAGTGGGGAGAATCTACCCAAATATCCACATGATTCTCGTTTCTTATGTTTCCAGCCCCTATGAGGGGATGGATGGATGGATGGATGGATGGAGAGAGAGAGAGGGTATAGAATAATAAGAATAGTATAATTATGTAATATATTATCATTTATATTATCTATCTGCTTACTTTCTTACCACTTATGTTTCTACCCCAAACTAGAAACGAGAAACTGATAAGAAGTTGCCCACTTATTTTTGACTATTCTATATTAGTATTAATATAGAGTATTGAATAGTAATATTGATATTGTATATGAATATTAAATTAATATACAGCGATAGAAACTACTTATTGATGCACTATGGAATTAACATAGCAACATATTACACCATTACATTGCTTTCATTGATATATTGATTAGAATTTAATCGCGTTCTTGAAGCAAATAAATTATTCAAGACTAACACTATTAGGAAGTGCGTAGACACTTATATACCGGGCGGCCTCGCTGATGCCCTATGCCATAAATGATGCATTCCTTACCATATGGTAATGAATACTTTGTCAAGAAATTACCTTAAAAAATGGAAAGGCCGGAGAAAGGAGTTTAATCCCCTCTCCGACCCTTCGCAAGAGTTAGCACCGAAAGCCTATTCAGGAGGAAGAATCACTCTTCCTCCGTGTGGTCATACTCGCCGCAATCAGCGAGTCCAGCAAGAGAACCATCCCATTCTCCCTCTCGGTAGAGTTCTGTTGCTGCCTTTCGTGCCTTTGTTGCTAGGCTGTTTGCGTAATCGTTAGCATCCACATATACTGGTGAACCCTTTGATTTACCGTGCTTTCGCAGCAATGGCTGCGAATAACCCTGTGTTTCTGTAAAGAAGGTATGTGCTGCTGTGCGAATCTCATCACATGCTGCATCAACTACTGCCTTTGCAGCAGCAGGTAGAATACCCTGATTGCCTCTCTTCCAAGGATAACCGGGGTATGGCTTTAGCATACCCTTAATTGAGGTAGTCAATGACTCTCTCGTTCCTTCGTTGTTATTACCTGTCTCAACTAGCATTCTTGCTAGAGAAACTACATCCGATGGAATAGCCTGAAGTTCGTTATCTCCATCAAGCATTCCTGTTACTTTTATTACTACTGAATCCCATTCAATTTGTTCCATATTATCACCTTTGTTGTTCTTCCTGAGCCTTTCGGGGCTACTATAGGCAGGGTGCGCTACACCTATAAAGGGGTCTGAGCAAAGTTGAACCATATGGTAATGAAGTAATTTTATGGGGTATTATTAAAGTCATAATAAAAACAGGGGTTTTTTTGCGCCTGCTTCATGTCCAATAGCGACAATGTGCGTGGCACCACGCTATTTAACAAATTGCATTTTGCACTTCATACCATATGGTAGTAATAATGAATTCGTGAAGCGACTGGTTAAATGAAGGCAAGAATGAAATCAATGATAAGAAGGTTGAATGGCTATGCCGGAATGTAGCAATGAGCCGCGAATAGGCCGAAGGCCGTAAATTATAACATACCTTACTAAAAGAGTCTTTGATGGGGAGGCGCTGGAGCGCAAGTCTTCGTGCCGTAAAATATTCTTACCGCATAATAGAATACAGTTCGGCCCTATAAATGTGTCTTATCATCCGACATTTACAGACCCTCCTTCCATCTATTTATTCTGATTTCTATAAATAGAAATCTAAGAGATACTTTACGCCACAGAAGTTTGCGCCTCCAGTCTCCTACCATATGGTCAATAGTGATGATGAAAGGCAAAGCCGCTCATTGTCAGTAGTGAACCCAAACGGGTGCATTTGTCGCACTATCGTTTGACTTCATTTCTACACCACATTTACTGTTGTAGAACCATATGGTAGTTTGATAACAGAAGACACACAAAGAGTGTAACTCTACAAGAACGATAGTGATGGATTGTGTGTCTTATGTGGAAAAGTTCCTCAAATGGGACACTATAAATACTTTATACGACCATATGGTATGATAATACCAGATGTCGGGTCTATTCCGAAAACATTGCTTTCCCTCGTGGTGAGTATTAAGCCATTGCATTCTTTAATACTACACCACCTAGAAGCATGTTTTCTGACCATATGGTTTGTAATAATGTAATTATACAATACCCGTTGGGAACAGGTCACCACAGGTAAAAATAGCAATACTATCATATTGCTAACACACTTTTTAATTACATTAAAAGGCTAATTTGTTACCACAGGTGTCCCATCATATGGTTTTACTTTGTAAAAAACCTCAAGTGAAAAAAGGTGGGTGATGGGGATTGAGAAATACCCAAATCAAGGAACATATCCTACGAGGCTCAATCGTGCTAGCAGCAACAAAGGCTCGTCTTTGGAATGTATTGATAGAATAACATTCAATCCCCATCAACCAGTAATAGAATGATTAAAGATATACATATAGGGTAATTTAACAAAGTATTACCATATGGTTAGGCGTATACATAATACGAAGTATATAGTATAGTGGCAGCCATCAACAATAGGAAGATGCTGACGCGTCAAGACAATCCCATACGGTAAGATATGTTTTAGAGTTTTTATTCGCACAGCAAGTTAGATACAGCATAACATTTGCTGCTGCACCATAACATTGCTGTTAATTGCTCATTTATTTTTATTTTCAATCTTACCATATGGATGATAGTCCTCATGGGGGTTATCCCCCTATCTCCGGCGAGATAGCCGAATTAAAGCCAAAAACTCAAGGGTTTCACCTGCAACCACCGTTTGTGTTGCAAGTTTTTACCTTTACCACTTCCATATGGTTCAACTTTGTAATAAACCCCAATTTTGCTAAAAGGGTGATGATTGGATTCTCTTTCGATTACCAATAGGTCGCATGCGCTCCAACTTTACCAATATTTTCAATTGAGTTTAACGCGCTTCCACTCAATTCTAACCCGCTAAGGTCGTTGTCCTGCTCCAATGTTTTAATCTTGGTTTGCTCGGTAGGTCACTATAACCCCAGAATTGATGCCTTACACCGTTGGAATAGGTGTTATTCAGCCACATCGTATCGGATGCCTCCGACATAGTTAGAATGCAATAATACAGTAATAAGGTAATATATTCAAAGTATATTACCATATGGTCTTACTTTGTGAATGACCCGAAGGTGGGGAGGGTGGCGCACCAGCCACAATCACTCCTCCTCCTCCATTGCCCCATTATAGAGCAAATTAGGTGTTCCATTTGCGTTAAAGTCAAGTATCTGACTCTCTCCATCATCAGCCATGATTGCAGGCCATAGGTAGGTAGCATCTGAATCACCCGAATGGGCGGCGTTGAATGCCTTAGTCAATAATGCTCGCATAGCCTTAGACTTGCGGACTGCGTATGATTCAGCAGGGTCATCCATTAGGTGATAAAACATACCACCGGACTTTCCATGCTCTCTTGCAGTAGCCTGTTCATCCTCATCAGACTCATATCGGGCTATTTGTCGGTTATGATAGCCGTGAATAAAGGTATCAAGTTGGGACTTTTGCCCTACTGTTAGGTTAGATGCTCGACCCGGCCCAAGTGGGGAATTAGGTAGTCCAGCGAATAGGCTCGCTATACTTGTCCAATACTGCTTTCGGCGTTCTGGGCGTTTATCGCCTATGCCGAAGAAGCCATTTGCTAGGGCTTCTCTATCATCTTCTTGCGCCAAATCGGGGTTCGCGTCAAACCAAGCCCCGACAGTCGCCTTTCTGTCGTTCCATTTTTCATCATCCATACTGTAATCAGCCATGTTTCTCACTCCAAGTGTGTATTGCGGTGGTGCGCCACCTTCATAGTTAGCATAGTATTACATACACTTAAGGTAGTGTTCACAAAGTATACTACCATATGGTGAGGTTATAAACGGGGGCGTGTTTACACGCTTGAGTAATAATTCTAGTGGTAATACGAATATATCTTTTACCACGAATTTTACTGTAGTTTATACCTTCAACCCGAAAAGGCGCTGCTTGGTTGCGGTAACATTCCTATCGTTCATTTGGCTTTGCCATACCATATGGGGTGAATGGGTGCGTTAGCGCAGATAGGAAGGCGATAGCATGACTGGGCTTTATCCCACAAAGTTTTGGGCTATAATATAATTTCATTATTATCTACCATATGGTTTGATACTAAGAATGAAGTAACAGAGTTCACTCTGAATGAACGATAGTGAGTGATTAGTTCTTTCTTAGGGAAAACCCCTGCATTTGAGGATTATATAATTTCATTATTATTACCATATGGCAGGAGGGTGTCAGGTTACACAAACCGTTAAGAGTGTTTAATCACTCATCATCGTCAAAAAACATAACTGACACCTCCGTTAAAGCCCCAACAGGTTGCACATTCCTAACGGAGCAACCATATGGTTGAGTAAATAAAATGAAAGGTTGCGATAGCAAATTAAGGCTTTATTTGCGATGTCCCGATTGAGGAAGAATGTAAATAATCCCATCTTCATAGTTCAGCCAGAACTATTCAGTTATTTATCATCTCCATATGGTTGGTAATAATGCAATTATACTTTACCTCAATGTGGATTGTCATCTTCGGTCATTTAAATCGATACTATCGTATCTTGACGCATTATTTAATTGCATTAAATATCTATTAAATGCACAAGATGCCTACCATATGGCAGGAGGTATAGGTTACTTAAACCGTTAAATTGATTTACTAATCACTCATCATCGTCAAACATTTAACTATACCTCCTGAAGCCCCAACGGGGTTGCTTATTCCTGCGGAACAACCATATGGTCGTTAAAGTTTATTCAATATTTGACAATAGGAAAATAGACAACGCAGTGGAGAATAAGTTTTGACTACCATAATCTGGGGTATATTTAGATTGAATCATGCTCAGTAATCATTTGTCTTTGATGATTACTTTCGCTTCAATCTATCATATTACCATATGATTGGTAGCGAAGCGTATTACAATCAGATGTAGCATGTATCATTCATACACACTCATTTATCGTTACATTACACTACTTTGTTCACTTCGTTCACTATTAGTGTTCCATTACACTACATTCGTGCTATTCATTACATGTCTCTACTATCATATGGTAGAATACTTTGTCAATGATGCCTCAACTGAGGACTTACTTCATAATGGGGTATTTATTAAAATAGCCACATATTGCGCATTTACCATAGGTTTCCATGCTATTATCGCAATTATTACATTGATGCTTCACTATCATTCTTCTTCGCCTACTACATTGATTGGCTTCCAGTGTTTTTCTAAGTCGCTATCACTGAAATAATTCCAATTATATGAATCGTTTACAGTTACTCCTTTCCAATAACAATGCCCAGTGTCAGATGTGTAATCATCAACTATCTTTATTATTCTGCCGTTGTGTATATTCTCAAATATATTACCTATCATTTACTCACCTGTTTCTGTTAGGTATTCACCTAATGCCGCCTTCATATCAGCCATTACTTCATTTAGGTCATCACCTGATACTCTCAATTTGTTTATTGCTAATACCAATGCGCTACCTGATTTCATGTGTTTTACTTCAACGATATATTTAGGCTCACTTATCTGTTGTATTACCTGTTGGGGTTCATTATCACTCATGTATTGATAGAGGTTAGAAAGAGGCTTATCAGGTATTAGTGACAAAGTCTACTACCATATGCTTTGTGCGAATTTTTTTCTTTTACTGTTTATGTGCGTTTTTTCTTCTCTTGGTTTAATATTTTAACTATCCTAACTCAACAATTATATGTAATGCGCGTGGTGATTAGAATAGAGGGCGCGACCTATCATTAATTACTGATAATTAAACACAGTAAAAAAAGCGCACTTGAACAAGGAGAAAAGATACAATGAGTAAATGTAAGGTTAATCAATGCTATTCAAGGGATTGTAAGTATAATAAACACGATATGTGCCAAAGAGACAGCATTATAGTCAAAGAGGATGGAACATGTGCATACTATATTACTGAGGCTAAATGGAAGACACATGTATTAAAGGATTAATATCTTATTCTGGGAATAGACCGAATAATGAAAAAAAAGAATCGCAAGTGGTAAATAAATTACAGCCCAAATTTTCAGTTTTAATGGTTGGATATATTATGACATGGTTTGATTTAATAAACAAAGGTAAGAAAACCTCTACGGTTGCAATAGCATTAGTTAATGATATAATGGCTGATGGTGAAATAAGGTCTATTAATGAACTACTTGATGAAATGTTTAATAAAGTAAAAAGAAAGAGGGATGATAGGACTATGAAACCGAAATACTTGACAGGTAGGAACAGTATACCCACAAGAGAAGAATTAAAAGCATATCTAGGTAATTCTCGCGTATATGGATTAAATATGCCTGAATATGATTCGGGGATTTTTGATAGAGACACAGGGGCTCCAAGTGCGAATTCTAGGGGGAATAAGGTTCATTTCAATACTGTAAGAAAATATTGGCTAAGGAAGTGAGTAATATTATGACATGGTTTAATATACTAAAAAACACCAATTCAAATTCTACTAATTGGGAAAGCAAGCAAATTAAGCCGCAAGATGAACAATTTATGATTAAAGATGATGTATGGGCAGAATCAGGTTTATCAGGTCAACCATCATTAGAAGAAGTAGAAGAAGCACTTGGGAGAAAACTAGTATTTGATGATTTTACTTCTGATGCCACAAATTGGGAGAATTCTGGTCGATTAAATTTGTTACTTGAAACTAGAATAGGTAGGGATGGAATAATGAAGTTAGTCCAAGAGTATATTGATGAATGTGAAAAACATACTATGCCAGGACAAGACCCTACAACAGTATTTGTTCCTAAAGAGGCAACGGTTACACAAAGAAGCGGAATTGTTGAATGTGTTTATTATTCTGATGCTAAACAAATAATAGGTGATTAATATGGATATGTTAGCATCTATGAGAATTCTTAAATTGAGAAGGAAAGAAAGGTTCCCTTATTCAAGGTCAACAGTGCATAGAGATAATTGGAAAAGACAAAGGGAAGGTCGTGAATTCGCCCAACTCTTGTCTACTACTGATGCACTTGATG
>Ga0098036_1000137_pt1 | contig 36154 bp, 71 predicted proteins | sample 4_EtaG_FD_77064 | JGI IMG/M metagenome (GOLD analysis project Ga0098036, IMG submission 77064) | Marine viral communities from the Subarctic Pacific Ocean - 4_ETSP_OMZ_AT15127 metaG | ecosystem: Environmental > Aquatic > Marine > Oceanic | place: Pacific Ocean | collected 2015-01-07 | reverse complement strand
ATTGTAAAATCGTGTGATCTTACGTCTATTTTGTCGTATCTAAATTCAAAGGAGCTATCTGAAAAGAGTTCGACTTCAAATGTACTTTTATAGTTACTGTTACGATACTCAGAGACACCATACCAACCAACAATATAAGAGTCACCAAAGGACTCAACATAAGGATTTGTTGTTCCCTTATTGACTTTATTACTACTGTTAAGGTTTACAAGGTCAGTCCAGAGAGGCATCAAAAGATAATCATAGGTAGATGAAGTTTGCGTACTCAAGTCTCTCCCACGACAGCAATAAGAGCTCGTTACTGTAGTATTACTATCTTTTAATTGTAGGACACCATTTTGATAGACATTCATTTCGTCAAAACTTTGACCATATAAGTCAAAAGTGAACGGAAGATTGACACCTGTATAAGAGTCATCTGCAATGTTTAGAGCTGTTCCTGATTCCGATATGTCAGTAAGAGGAGTCAATCCTACTTCAAATTCTTGTGCAATACTCTCATTTATAGTAAGTGCAAATACAAGTCCAAAAAGTATTCCGATTGCTTTCTCAAGATAAATCATTATCTACACACTTTTCTTCTCTTTTTGTCATTACGACATTTCTTTTTTCTTTTATCATAATCAGGTCTTTCTTCCTCATTCTCAGACCAAGCAACCTTTGCTTCATTTCCAATCTTACCTTTATACGGACAAGGAGTACCAGCCATTTCCATCGCTTGAAAGACTCTTACGTCTTGACAAAGTATACTTACAGCTGCAACCTTCATACCCATATCATACATCGCCTTTGATAACTTTAACTTCTCACAGTTTTCATCTCTCATCATCTTACCACCAGACAATCCGATAATCTGTGTTTGAACTGCACCTGATACTCCTGTAACGCATAAGTCCTGTGAATAACTCATCATAGTCGGTGCAATTGCACTTGGAGGAGGTGATTGTATCTTAGATTTTGATTGCTGTGTTACATTTGTGTTGTTATTATTTGTATTTGTATTATTATTTGTTGAGTTAGATGTATTTGTAGAGTTTGACGTTACATTACTCGTATTGTTATTTGTATTTGTCGAGGAAGTTGTTGACGTATTTACATTTGTGTTGTTGTTTGTATTTGTGTTTACGTTTTGCGAACTGCTGGTGTTCTGATTTACATTTGTGTTTTGATTCACATTTGTATTGTTAGATGTACTTGTAGACGTATTTGTATTTGTATTGACGTTATTTGTATTTGAATCAATGGTCGTGTTATTTGTATTGTTTGTCGTAGAATCGACAGAGCTATTCGTGTTGGTCGAATTAATTACATAACTATTCGAGTCATACTGTGTCGGATTTGATTGATACCGATTGGCAGGTTGACTTGTTTGTCCATAGGTCATTGTACTCACACTTATCATACCAAGAAGGAAAAGTGCAAGACGCATCTTGGGGCCTTTCTTTTGAGGGATTTATAACTATTTATAAAAAAGTATTGACTTTTTATTTTTTATCGTGTACATTTATCTTGTCGATTCTAAGAAATAATATAACTGTAATGGATATGCAAAAATGATTCCAAAAAAGAAATATATTCATGTGAATATGCATAAGATTCGAGCCAATAAAAAACATGGAACGAATGAACCTGTCATTACAATTAAAGAAGGTAGAAAGAATACCTACTGTCACAAAGTCTCAATATTAGGGCCGAGTGAAGTTATATACGGAGGAAACGAAAAACCACTTTTATCTTGTGGTGCAAGAGTTGTTATTACGACAAATGCAGAATTAAAGATAGACTAAATAAACTTGATTTGTTGATGTGAAAGTGAACGCAAGATGGACTTGGGGGCAGTACCCAACGCCTCCACCAAAAAAGCATAGGAAAAGTTATGACCGAAAAAGAAAAAAGAGAAGCATATTTAGTAATCTGGATGGTCAAAGGTCATATTCCTAAAAATCCTATCTGGAGTGATGATGTACTTAAAGTCGTAAAAGAGCAATATACAGCAAGACTTTGGGGAAACGAGGAGTGTTACATTTACACAGATGGATTTGAAGAAGCTTACGATGCTTTTATGGCGGGGGCGAAATAGGTTCGACATTTTCGTAATATCTTTCATGGAGAATCTGGTGCGGAAGCTACCATAAACGCAACAACACGTTAGATGCCAACGATAATGACATCATTGAGGATTATGCACTAGCTGCTTAATCGCTCGGGGTTTTAAGAAGGTTTCCTAGCAACAGAATAACCTTCACCATTTATCAATCATTTTTAAATATTCAAATTCTCTATTCTCATGCATGACTTGAGACTCGTATTCTTCGTAGTATCCTAAGTCTTGAAGTTCATATGCAGCTTCCTGCAACTTTGATAATCTTTGAATAAAAATCATTGCATAGGAAGAAGGAGGAGTTTTTGGATTTGCCTCAAAGATACCACCATAACAATGTGGAGAAAATCCCATTAACCATAGATTAGTACTTGAAGCATTTTCATTTATACTATCAAGAGTACTTTGAAATTCATTAGGGTCATTCTCAAAATCAAAACAGGCAAGAATGATAACATCATGTGTGTCATTCCAACTCTCTTGAATTGACTTCACTTTTTCTACATAGTTCTCATAACAGAACTGTACCGAGACTTTATCATTGTTCCATGTGTTTTCTGCATAAGGACACATAGGTAAAGACTTGCCATGTTTTTTTTCTAAAGAGAACCGACTCCATTCACGAATCTGTTTCTCTATTTCACTTTCTGTCATTATGGTTTCTTTTAGTAGTAAATACACTTCTATACAGCTCATCTATTCTTTTTAAATTAGGATGTTTATGTATCCATTGACCTGTATCTGGAGTGAAATGATTTTTAAACCATTTGTCCATTTTTCTGTTACCTGTAGATATAGATAAATCTACTTTACGACATTCTTTATCAAAGTTTTCATCAGACATAATACTACGATCTTTTATTTCATACGCATAAGCTGCAATTGATAGTTTAATTCTTCTTTGTATTTCTTCTGATTTTCTATCACTTTGCATTTAATGATGCATCATTGCATAACTCAATGCAATTCTTTCAAACTCTTGATCTCTTTCTGCTTCGGTTCTAAAACTTATAACCTTATCAATTCGAAATGATCTCCAGCCCTTAGCGTTTAAATCCCAAACAGAGACAACTTCTTCATTTGGTTTCTTACCTGTTTTCTTATAATAATCAACAACCTGATTATTTTCTTCAAGAACACTTGCCTGTAGAGTACAGGTCATTTGTCTAAAATCACCATTTACTTTATTGAACTCTACCACACAAACATTGTTTTTAAGTCTCTCGACTAACTCATCACGTTTTAAATCAATCATATTGAATCCTCTCAATGTCATCTTCATCACAGGAGCTCCCATATTGTATCTCTACAATTTTTACAGGATTTACTGTTTGGTTTGCAATTCTATGATACTTTTCTTTAGGCACGAAAATAGTTTCGTGAAGAGAGTATCTAGCTTGTATTGCCTCTTTTAAATCTGGTTCATCTGAAAGGTATACTGTTGGATTACCCTCTACAATGAACCATAGTTCATTTCTGTGCATATGTCTCTGAAAAGAAATAGAACTGTTTGGGTCGATTGTAAGTTCTTTTACTTTTATATGCTTACGATACAATACCTTTTTAGATTTTTTAACAGTACTATAAGCATAATCGTGAAGAACTCTATAATATCCCCATTGTCTTTCAGTCTTTGGATTTTGCCATTCTTCAAGAATCCAAGAGCTACTGTTCTTTTTGTTTGTTCCACCAACACCAAAGATAAATTCAAGATTTTCGTCATCTATATCCATCTCTGGAATATTTTCTTCTGTCCTATCTCCACCATTATAAAAACTAATTGGATTGTTAGGACACAACTCTCTTATTTTTCGTATAGCATTTTTTGCCGTATCGTCTGAATCATCAAACCCAAAGACTGCATCAGTACAATATAAATTTTCAAGAACTGTTTTTCTTTCTTCAAATGGCATAAATGCACGACCTTTTTTTCGTGCAAGCCAGTCATCACTATTTAAACCAACTGCAATAAAAGAACCGCTATGCATTGCAGATTTTAGATAGTCAATATGTCCAGAGTGCAGAGGGTCGAATCCACCTGTGCAAATAATTATTGGTCTGTGACTCAACTCAGCCTGACCTAATATTTTTGATTTAGTTTCACTATCCATAAGTTCTATTGTCATTAGTATACCCAACTCACAAAACTGTATCTTGTGCCTTTCGTTACAGGTTTTACCATGTGAGGATAAAGAAAGTTTGACGGAAACATAACAACATCACCTGTTTTTGTTTTATATTCCTCGCCATGAAACATTAACTCTCCACCCTCATAATCATCATTTAACACACCAATTATACTTAATACAGGAACACCTTTTACTTCTCCATCAAACAAACTGTGTATATGGTCACAATGAATTGCCATTGTTTGATCTATCGAGTACCGATTGTATCTAATTTTAGAATATCCATTCCAACTATCATACCAATCGGGCATATCAAGCCCTCCAACATATCTTCTAATAACAGAGTGAAGTTTGTCCATAATCTTTTGAGATTGCTCTCCACCAAAGCCAATATCTAATTCGTTGTCTCCAGACCTACTGAAGTATTTTTCTTGGTCAGGAACATAGAATAGATGCTTTTCCCAATCAACTTTCTGTATATCCTTAATTGTTTCTTTACAAAACTTTCTTGAAAAAACCTTTTGTGTTTTTATATAATTCTTTATATTGAAATCCATAACAAAAATAATATCACATTCTTGATAGACTTGTCAATAGGTTTTGCCATTCAAATTTACGAACATCCCATGAGTAGAAACTGTCGGCATATATCTTGGATAATTGTATTCTCTGTTGCATATGACTATTCCAATAGGTTGTGATAACCTGATCGAGAATACTTGCAAATGTATTTGCATGAACATTTTGATCTTCCTGCATTTGATACATCAATGCAAAATTAGCAGTTGTCTCAGGAAGGGCTGCATGATTTGGTGCAATGATACACACTCCAGCACTCATCGCCTCCATGGCTGCAATACAAGATGTTTCTGGCCATATATTTGGATATGCAAAAATGTGTGCTTTCTTGAGTGCTTCTCTTACAACTTCATTTTCTTGAAATCCATGATAAGTAATTCCCTCATGTTCACGACATCTTGCAAAGATAGGTTCATACTCTTTATCTCTTTGAGGCCAACCATATGCATTGAAACTTGAATAGACATCTAAATGTATCTTACCTTTATGTTTGTCATAGAGATGTTCAAAGACAGGAACAAGTATTTCAAGTCCTCTATGCGGTGTTGTATGATAGATAAGATTAAGAGTATCAGTCTTTTCTTTTTCGTGAGTCTCAATAGGGTCTATTGCATTTTTAAGAATACAGGAGCCACCATAAGGAATACCAAGTCCTAAATGATATGTTTGGAATTGATAATTGGAAACAAAGACAATTTGTTTAAAACGATCACGATTGATTTCATGTTTTAGATGCTGACTCTCAGGGTCGTTAAACGTATCGTGACACCAAAGAATCGGTATTCGGTCTTTATCTATATCTCGAACTCTTGAACAAATAATCTGAAACTTATCATATAAGTCTTTATCAATAACAGATGCAAGTTTTCTTTGCATCATCTCAGTTCCACCATTTGCTTTGGCGTTTAATTCATTCTTTTCTATATCGTCATTCAGTCCACGAATTACAAGATTTGTCATACTCACTCCATAAGTTTTGAGAGGGTCAAGCCCTCTCTCCACACTTATTTATTAGGACACTTGTACTGCAATATACAAGCAAAGAACGATTAAAACAATCTTTCCATAGTCGAGGTCAAAAGCTGTTCCCTCTCCTACCGAGGCATTGTAAATATCAATAATTTTATCAATACCATTTGATGATTGTTTTTCTTTATTTTCTTCTGACATATCAACTCCTCTAAGCTGCCATCGCATAGTCTTTGGCTTTTGCAAGAGCAGAGACTTTCTTTTGTCTCCCTTTTCCAAACCATGCAGATTGTAAACGTGTATCCTGTGAGACACCTAGTTCGTGGTCTATGAGGTAAGTGACAGAGTTAAAGGCAGACCACCATGTACCTTCACTCAATTTTGCACCAGGCTGTGTGTTGACAGTCTCAAGAGCAGCCTCTGCATTACGAGATAAGTCTTTTAACCTTTTGTTGTCACCAGCAATCGGAAAGACCTCATTATAGTATTCTTTGATTGAATCTTTAGAATAGTTTTTTGATGCAAGAAACTTAGAAACATCTGCATAATCTTGCATAAAGTTACTTGCAAGTCCAAGTGTTTCTTTTACACTTTCGGCATCAAATACTTGTCTGTGATTTAATCGTGCAGACTGTTGTGTATATTGATTAAGAGCATATGTAAGTGTGTTATTACAAACAACACGAACAGGAGTAAATCTTACTTCAATAGAACAAGCATACTTGTGAGGATTAGAGAATAAAAGATATCCCTCTACATCATCACCTTTTGATACTGTAAATCCATCTTTGAGTTTTGCAAGACCCCAAACCATACGACCATCATCAAGTGAACCAGCCGTATCCATTTTCATATCTCCTGCAATAACAAACTCATTGAAGAAATCAAATGCTTCAGAATTTTGAAGTGGCTTCCATCCGTCACCAACTGTTGAAAGTATTGTTTCGTCACTATCTCTTACAAGAACTCTACGTTTTGGAATTTCAGTATACTCTGGTTTATTAGTATTCTTGAAATACATTTGTCGAGTTGAAACAGTCCAATCAAGTCCTGCTTTCTTGAGCATTTGATCTGGTGTTAAATCATCAATAACTTTTACACCTAATCCATGCCATGGCACCTCTCCTGCATATGCCATTGTTTCTACCTGATGAGCCATTTGACTCTCCTTTTTTCAGTTTACGATAATATTAATCTAACATACATTTTACACAAAAGTCAATACTTTTTTGAAGAAAGTTTACTTTTTTTTAATCTTTCATCTCTTTTTAAGTGAACTGGCGAGACTTTGTGTAAATGCATCTCACCTTTTTCATCAAATGAAAATTTGATGTATCCCTTGACACAAAGATAATTCAGAGTATTATCTGTGATCTCAGATGCAATCTCTGTCATCTTATCCCACAGAGAGGCCCTTCCATCAATGTATCCCCAATAATATGTTCCTGCCATAAAGAATATAGCAAGTAACGTATGACTTACAACACTTATTTCCATCTATCTTCTTTTCCCTGTTTGTGGGTCATTTACTTCTTTTTTCGATAATACCTGTAGTCCACCTTTATTATAAGCTTGACCAATTACGGCATCTCCTGTGTATTTGGGAGTTTCTTTTTTAAGTGCAACTCCTCTAACACAATCAGAAAGACTTGGATACTTAGGAGTCTGTCGAGCAGGAGTAAAAGACGGAGCTTTGACTCCCTTCAAAGGTTGAGAACCCTTGTATCCTACTTTTTTGAGGTATTGTTCATGTGCATCAAGGGCCGACTGCATCTTTGCAGTCACCCTTTTTGCTTTACGTTTCTTATGATTTGTTGTTGTATAGTATACAGGAAGTATATGCATATTAATTAATTTTAGTGTATTCGAATTGTTCTAAATCAAAATTCAAATTCATAATTGCAGTAACTCCTGTAACAATCTGCTCAAATGGTTTATCTTTAACCAGACTAAAAAGGTTGAAATATTTTTCTTTGTAATATTCACGAACCTCCTCGATTGTAGCACCATTATTTTCTACAAAATAATCTCTAAACTTAGGTTGATAAACTGACTGAACCGTTAAGTAGTAGTCAGTCAATGCTTTGTCGTTTCTAATTTCAAAACTACAATTTTCTAATCCATCACCAACAGCCATGTCTATGCTCTCCTCACACGAAATCTTTTGTCTCGATATTCATTACAAGCATCTTGATACTTTTTCCAATTTTTAAGAACAAACTTTCCAGATTCTAGTAATTGTGTATCATATGTTGTTGCAAGCCATTGACTTACACCAAATGATTGAGCTTTAACCATATTCTGTATCTCAGATTTTCCTCGATTAACTCCTAAGATTTGCAATGCATAATCTAAAGTCATAGTTTCATCTAAGCACCATTTATCCCCACTCATAATCTATCCTTCCACTACCGCATATTCTAACGGTTCTAATTCTTCTATTCTAAGGTAAAGATCAGGAGGAAACATGCCAGGCAATCTTTTTCTCATTCTTTCGCCGACTTCAACGGCTTGTTCAAAAGACGTAATTGGTTCAAACAATCCAGCAACTATTCTGCCTGTCTTTCCTGTTTCTCTATCACATTTTCTTATCACAAAATATTTTTGTTCCATTTTCATTTCCTTCCTAAGTAAACAGTACAAATAAACCAATCATAACACACGCAAACCAAGCTGCAATAACAACGTCTAATAAAAAATTACTAAAACTCATAACATTTCCTTTTTCTAAAAAGGGTTGAAAATAACTACCGAGGCCTTCACCAATTAATAATCCCAAAAAGGGCAATACGTTATTTTCAACCAAGTTTCTTATCATCATTTAAGTATAATGACACACTTCAAGGGTAATGTCAAGAACTTTCTTGAAAAAAGAATCGTTTAAAATCAATAACTTATGAAAAAAATGAAAAAAAAATTAGTCAATAAAAACAAAGGGTTACATGGTGAAAGGAAAAAAACCACATAACCCTTTGAAAGCAAGACGGATATCTTAGCTTTTTTGTCCTAGAGTCGTTACTTACGAGTAAGCATAATTCCCATCAGAAGATAGGGCTCTCTGTCCTGCAGCTATAACTGCTTTGGATGGAGTTCCGACACGATATGATGTACCAGACTTAGATTTATTTGTATAAATCATTAAGCCTTCATTACGAAGTGTGTCGATCATTGCTCTAGGAGAAGAAAGGTCAAACCTTGTTCTCAGAGTAGTCCAAGATACAGGGTTGCCTTTTGATAACAAATTGAAAACTTTCGCTTTCTTAGTCAATTTTTTAGCCATAAAACTATAGTTCCACTTTACTGTTAAACATTATGTTAAGTAATCTCTTGATTACAGTACCCAATATATCAAATCCTATAGGTAAAGTCAACCCTTTTTTCTAGGAATTTGCGTTTTTTTTACATATTTCCTTAAAAGAGTAGTTTTTATCTCCATCCAATACGAATATGCCCATTCCCCTTTTTTTGTTGTGGAAATAGCATATTCTACATTGGTGAGCAGTTCATCAATATTTTCTGCTGGTTTTAGGTCGAATTTAATGGTAAGCTCCTCGTCTACGAGTTCTACATCCCAAAGAGCATCAGTCATGTGTTTTCCTAAAATAATCTACGATTTACTGAATTGATACTATCATATTCCGATTTCATGGTCAATAGTTTTTCTTTCCAATTCTCAGGATTTTCTATAAAGGTCTGTGGATAAGAATCTTCTGGATTTGCAATAATTATGACTATTTGATAAATGTCAGTATTATACATTTCTCGAGCCATCATTGCATAAGCAGTTCCTTGAAGAAAGTAATTCTCAATCCACTGTTTTTTCTTTTTTCTTCTTGAAGTCTTGAAATCAACTATCGTGGGCTCACCATCCCATTTGCAGAATAAGTCAGCAGTTCCAGCCAATCCAAGAGTTCGACTATGTAAAGGAATCTCAATACCATATACATTTGTCACAGATTCCTGCATACGATTACGAAGTGAATAAAACATATTCATCTCAGTTGGATTTTCACGAAGCGTATTCTTGAGTTTATTTTCTAATGGAAGTGAGTATTGTTTTGATATACTATCTTGAAGAAAACTTTCACAGTATGCATGAATACGAGTTCCAAGTCGAGCTGCTTTTCCTGATATTCGATTTGCAGCTTCTTCTCCGACTGATCTACGCCAACTGTCGATTGCATCTTTATTGAAACTTCCTAGAAAAGAAGTAACGGAGGTATATTCGATACCACTCTTGTCTCGATATAATCGACCTCCGTTGAAATTTATTTGCTCAAGTCTTTTTTCTTCAACTAAACAATTATGCATACCCATGTTTCATTTTCCCTATAATATAGTTTTTTACTAATTCACTTCTTACAATATCTGACGTATTAAATTCAATCGAATCGAAATCATTTAATGATGATACTATATTCATAAAGGAAAGTAAACCCTTTTTTTCAAAATCTTTTTGTAAATCTGTCTGACGAAAATCTCCTGCAAGAAGAAGTGTGCTGTTTTCTCCAAGTCGAGTCATAATACTATCAAGTTCGTGAAAGGATAAATTTTGTGCCTCGTCAATGATAACAATACTGTTATTCATTGTTGTTCCTCGAATATAAGAAGTTGTCATAAACTCAATCAGTCCTTTTCCTTTTAGAGAACTATAAGCATCATGTCGGTTGAAAAGTTCTGAACAAATATCAATGTATGGAAATTCATAGGATTCTGATTTTGCAGAAACAGAGCCTGGCAAGAATCCCATATCTCTTGTTGGAACAGCAGACCTTACAATAATTATTTTTTCTGCACCATTTTCATTTTCAAGAATATCAGAGAGTGCAAGATAGAGGGCAATAAAAGTTTTACCTGTTCCAGCAACTCCATGTAGAATTAAATTCTTATTTTCATAGAAACTGTCAAATGCTTGTTGTTGTCTTGAATTTTTTGGAATGACCTCAGATAATAAAAGAGAGTTTTTTGATTGTCGTAGTTTTCGAAGTTGTCGTCTTTCCCTTTTGGAAAGATTTTTTAGAGATGGTGAATAATCTAATGATGAATACATTTGTGCTGACGACTTCATATACTGTCCTTGTTAAGTGTTGAAAAAAAGACATAATATACTATCTAATATTGGTATGTGGAACTGATGACAAACTTTCTCTAACTGATGTTACATCTCCTTTTGATTCTCGTTTTTGTCTCCATTTTTCAATGGCATTTCTAGTTTTGGTATCTTTAATGTTTTTAGAGCCATACTTTTGTGCGTGTGCAGATGTTGGATGTGCTTCTGCAATCTTTGACATGGTGTCTCTAAATCCACCATCTAATTTTGCATTGAGATTGTGTCCAGAAATAAATCCAGCTGCTGTTGGAACAGGTTGAATAAACTTGTTGACTTCCAAATACTGTTTTCTCTCTGCTCGACTCATAAACTTATCGAACTCTTCCTCTGTTCTTGTATCTCTAAATGAATAAGTGGGCATCTTCTTGGTCACTCCTCTCTTTTATTTCGATCTGTATGTGTTTACAGGCATCTGTTGTTGAGGTCTTAAATAAGGCTGGTATCAATGCATGAATGATTGCTTTTACTGATGCGATTGCCAGTAGATATGATAGGTAGAAAGAGAACCGACAATGTTCTTTCCAAGTCGTGTTCTGCTCGTTTAGGTGTTGTAAACTGTCAGACATTAGTTTAATATCCATTTCATTATTTATAAAACAACGTAATCATGGTATGATACATTTGGTAAATCTACCTGTATTATTTCATATCCATTGGGAAAATAAAATCTAAATTTTACATTTGGATTGCTCTCAAAAACCCATGCAAGATACCTTGCACGAAAGACAGAGTCATTATAGTTTGCTCTTGTCTCTGGGCCATAGTTTTCAGTTGCATCATAGATATTTCCAACGGCAACTTTATGATCTCTTATCATTGAGTCGAACCCAACAATATAAATCGTGTTATGCCTCATTTTAACTGCTTCTATGATTGCATTTGTTCCTGCATTACTTCTTGGAGGTCTACCAACTCCTACACCTTCCCATAATTGTACAGGCTCCCATCTTTCTTTCTCAGGAGGAACAATTAATCGGTATGAAGGAAAATCACTTTTCTTTATTTCATCAATAACACCATCATCAATTGCAACGAGCCAATCTGGATAGAGATAGTCTGGCCCATAGTCACGATACAATGCATTGCATCCATAGATAGTCATCTGGTCATTTGTACGGGCAACTTGTTCGAGGTTTATATCCTTACGAGACAATCCGTTACCAACAATTAATGCTTTCACAATTTTACCAATGACTTGATATAGTAGGAAATGCTTTCTTCACGACAGCTTTTGTAATGTTTTTGTATGGAAGTTTTTTATCTTTAATTGAGATAATTAATTTTGCATCTTCCCTATCTATCATTTCAAGAAGCTGTATGAAAATTTGCTCTCTTTTTAATGTAGTCAGGTTTTTTGACTGTGGAGACTCAATCAAATAATCAAGTCGTCTATCTTCACGAAACAACGCACCTTGAACATCGGCTGCTTCATGTGCATACTTAACGAGATCATCTGGAGGTGGGCCTTCTGGAAGTTTCCATCTTACATTTGGGTCATAGCAGTACCCAAGAACTTTTTTAAGTGTCTTGCTACTGTTGTGTTGAAGATACTTTACTCGATCTTCAACTTTCTTGAAACTGTTTGCTTTTTTCAGTATTTCTGAAATACTAGCTATCATTTTCTCTATCCTCATTCAATTTTTTCGCTATATTCTGTAGTAATTTTTCCAACGGATGTTTTTCACCTATACATTTATAAGTGACACATTGAATAACTGACAACATAACATTAATATTATCTTCTAACCATTTGTCATCTTTTTCAGAAAGATGCTTATCTAAATCATACTGTTGTATATTATATATAAACTTTCTACTCATGCTTTCTACAATTGCATTTGCAGCCATTATCTTTCTATTTCTTTCTCTTATTTTAATCTGTTTTTGAGAACCTTTAAGTTTTGATTTTGGAAAAGGAATAACATTCTCATTCATTTAACATAACCTTCAGAGTCATATGCTTCTTTAATAGTTTTCCAATTTACCTTTCTATCTCCATTCATACCATAGACATCTGATATCCAATCTCCATGCTGTAAATAGTGATTCATTTCTCTTATATACGCTTGAAGATTTGCATATCGTATAGGGTCATCTCTACGACAACCCTTCATCTCATTTCTTGTATGTTTTATCCATTCGTTTACTTTCTTCAAAGAAAGATAGTGGTCATCAGGTAAATTTTCAACCCTTGAATAAACACTCATGTTGTTTCCTTTCTTCTTGCAGCTCTTCTAGGTTTCCAGAAGAAAAGTACAAGTTCTTCTATACCAAGATGAAGATTCTCTAATGTACTTATATTTTCTAGTTTTTGATACTGTTTCTCTTGAAACCAATAATGCTGTGTCCATTCCCATTCTGATGAATGAACAGTCTCAGGTTTAGTTCCATTGTTCACAAGTTCAGAAAACCATTGTGGCTCTTTATCAGGTCGTGATACCCAAAGTAACTTTCCTTGTTTTGAAAGTATCCAATCTATTTCATTTTTAAAACGAACATCAGCAATCACAATATTCTTTGACGTATCCACACGACTCTCAAGTGCATCAATCCAGAAGTCAGGATTAAATGCATCTCTAAAACATTCCGTTCCTATCTTTTGCAGAACATCTCTAGGAATATATTTTCCCTGTTGTTTTTCTCTAAACTCACGACTCTCTTTTGTATCACCCTCAAGAAGAGCTCTATCCCAACCAAACAAAGTACTTGTAATATCTTTAATTGGAGAGGCAAAGGATTGTTTCTCATAACCAAACTCAGTCACCATGTAATCAGCAACAGTTCCTTTGCCCGAACCAGCAAGTCCTAAAAGACCAACAATCATACAATAAACCAAAGTTTATTTAAAACAGGCCATGTTAATACGACAAACATTGTTAGCATTAAAAACCACCATACATATTCTTTTATTTCCATTACTTTTATCCTTATTATAAATACACTTACAATTTAAACTATTATGGTGCAAATGATGAGCAAAGTCAAGGTTTTTTTACTATGTTTTTTACTTTCTTCTTGCGGTCTTTTACCAGACCCTTTTGACAATATTGAGTATATGTATCTTGTTAATCTCAACATATTAGCAGAAGATTCAACCGATTGTTCAACTATAACTACAACAAGTATGCTACATTATTCAAGGTTTCTTCAAAAATATAGTGCAGGAACATTAAATGACAATACCACAGAAATATATGATAACATTCATTCTCTCGTTTCAGAACTTTATTCAAGAGAGAATCCAAGTGCTGGATATTGTGTCTTGAAGAAAGAAACTATTGTTGAAGTAACAAATGATGCTATCAAAACATTTGGAGGAAGGTTTAAGTAATGACTCCTAATAACGAAAAAGAGCTTGATAAATTAAAAGTCGAGTACCTACACAAAATCAATACCTATAAAGAGTTTTTAAAAGATAAAAGAATTACTATAGATGAGTATAACGAACTCATTGGTGATCTTTTACAAATTGATAACATTAAAGACGCAATAGATAAAGAGGATTTAAAGATTCAAGCTGAGTTTATTGCCAAATCACTTCTTTCAATTGCATCTGCTATCTAGGTAATCTATCCCAAACCCATTTACGAGTATCTATGTGACTTTGAACATACATTTCAAAGAAACGTGGATATGGCTCAGCAGAGTTATAGGGAGAGGTTTGCCATGAGTTGCGTAGAGATTGATATGTTGGTTCTACTTTTTCTGTAACAGTATCATAGTCTGTTTCACCAAATCGAAATACTTTCTTACCATGAAGTATTGCTTCAAGTCCAACTCCACTATTGACAGTATAGACTGCCATAGCCTTTTTAACAAGTTGATGAATACTGACGTTCTCTACCCATACAACGGGCACACCTTTTTTAGCTTGATACTTTGTAACAATATCTTTTAAAGGTTTCATTGAAGCAGGATTTACAGGATGCCCTTTAATAACAATTGGTAATCCCCAATGTGTAGCAAACTTAATAGTTTCTTCAAGACATTGTTCTACACTATATTTACTATGATATTTAATTGTTTCATCATGCGGTAACTGACAAGGGAAAAATATATAGTTTGCAGGAATATCAAGTTTTTCTTTTATCTTTGGTTGATCGAACTTACTGACATTCTTTTCTACATAGTCTCTTTTATATTCTTCATAGATATTTGTCTCAGCATCTTTTCCATCATATGTAATCTGATGCATTTTTCCACCACCCCAACCTTTTTCATCAATTGAAAAGAGCCATGGAAAAACAGTTTGCATATAAAACTTGGCTCGAGTATAAGGCCCAAGATTAAAGTTCTGCATTTCTTTATGAGGAATATAGGTAAGGTCAGCATTAAAATCCTCTACAAGTTTTGGAGTCATTTGCCAGAGAGGAAGTTCAACAACCTTTACATTGTCTTTTTGAAATTTATGATAGGAAACTCTTTCTTCAACAAAGTTTTTCCAATGAACCCTTATCGGAGGTATATCACCTCTTTGTGTTGGTACAGGGCCTTTCTTAAACATAACATCAAGTCGTGGTTTTAATATGAGAACATTCATTAAAATATACTCGTCTGGTCTAAGAGATTTGTCAATTCTTTTTTCTTATTCAGATATATAGTATTTTCATATTTACGAGGGCCCTTGCCTGTCCATATTACAGAATTATCTACGAACTCCCAATCCATAAACATATCATCCCCCAAATCCATAATTTTCAAGTCTCTTTTGACATCATTAAAATGATTATAAAGTTTCCAAAGTGCTATTTGGTCAACAAACCAATCCATATTACTTCCGAGAAGAGTCGAAGAAAGTGCTTGAGCAAATTCCATACCTCCCAATGATGCATAGAAGGCTCCAGCTGCAACACTTGTTTGTGGGCCCATATTTGGTAAAGGTTCTCTAAGAAAGATTCCAATATCTGCATTTGAAAAATCTTTAAAGTCGATATGTTTCATTATAAAACAATCAATGTCTACAACGAGCATACTTTTAAATTGCTGTAAAAAAGTCGGTAACATAATAAACCGATTACAGGCATAATACGTTCTTGCATTTTTCTTTAGAACATCATTCTTATTAATCTCTCCAGATATTGTAAGAGAAATATTCGGATTGAGTTTCTTTGTCTTTTCTTTAAAGAGAACTGTGTCAGGCCATACTTTATCTGTTGGATTGATAATGTGCAAATGCAAAGAATTATTTGATTTGCAACAACTTGCTATGAGTGCTGGTGCATGGTCATAGAAATATTTTTCATCACATGATGCAAAGATAACCTCTTGAGGACTTGACGGAATATCCCCTACAAAATCTACTTCCATAATTTATTCGCCTTGTGTTACATCAAATCCATTGGCTGCACGATAATCTTTTTGACTTAGTTTATGATAATCAATCCATTTGGAAGGAATATAATCTTCAACTTTCATACCATCATTCAATGCTTCATTATAATATTTATCGAAGGTTTCAACAACATCTTTTCTTCTGTGGTCACGAACAGGCCCATCATACCAATGCTGTTTTCCATCTTTTTCAAGACGAGGAAATGCATATTTGAAATGTGGCTGCGTACTCATATCAGTATAGTGAATAATCTTAATTTCATCTATAGGGTCATTTTCTCCATCATAGTTATTCCATCTACGATCAAAGTCCTGACAGAGATGCGGTTTACTTGGAAAGAGATTGCATAGTCTTAAATGACTTTCTGGTATGTTTTTCATGCGTCTTAGAGGTATCATATGATGTTCTGCACGTTCACAGTTCCACTTTGCAACACAGAACCTCCAACCACCCTTAGATTGCAGTATAGACCTACTTTCCCATGGCTCATTCCATAATTCGGCAAGGTCTTGTAAAACAATCATATCAGAATCCATATAGATTGCTTGACCTTTAAATTTACAGTATTCTGGTATTGCCCATCTGAATCCACTAAAGGGAGTCGACCACAGTTCACTTTTCCACCCACCCCAAAAACTTTCTTTATCTGGATTAATTTTCATCCAGACAATATCTATAGGGAGAGAGGAGTGCTTTCGAGCTGTATACTCAAGAACCATTTGACTTTCTGCATCTTCACCATTTGGAGCACAACCTACAAAAAGTTTAATTCTTTCATTTTGACTCATCTACATTTTCTTCCACACAAACATTTTTTAAAAGTGCTAATCCATCTTTATCAAGAGCAGGAAAAGTTTGTTTTACGTTTTTCAAGAAAGTATATTCTTGTGTCACCATCTCTAAACCTTCTTTTTCAACTTCACATTTAAAAATACTATCATACTCAGTTCTTATAACATAAATGTTATCTAATCGTGAATTGTCATCATATGCAATCACAGTAGACAGAAGGATTGCTCCTCCTGTTTCAAATAATCCATTAAACATCTGTTCCTTTTTCCTCGCATTTCATTATAAATTTTAAATCTTCATTTCCCTGTAATATATATGCAAGTTCTGTTGTATTCTCAAAACGATTAATCGCAGCTTCACATTCGTGAAGTGTTTGAAACTCGTCTTTGAGTTGCATATTAATTTCAGTTTCTCCAACATTGGCAACTATGTTTGTGATAAGTACAAACATTCCTGTAGTATACTTGGGAAGGTATACTCCAACATTTATAAGTGTTTCTAACATTATTGTTCTTTCTTTTATTCCTCTATTGTTATAGAAGGGTCATCTAGGGATAGGTAATCATAATCACCTTTTAACCTTTTAACGACATAATAGGCTTCAGATAAAGTCTTTTTCTGAAAATACTCAGACTTCTTCTTGAGGTATTTTATTTCTTTTTGAGTCAAAGGATTTCCATCTTGAGTGCTTGTCGAGACAGGAAGGACATTCACACTCTCAACATATTCAATTTGACCAAATACTTTTTGCCCAATACTATCTTTAAAAGATATTTTAGGATTTGTCATTATCACATCTTTAGCTAACATATTCATTCTCTCACTATACTATATATTAAATTTAAAAGTCAAGTCTTTTTTAAAAAATTGTTTACCCATTCTTTGAAATACTTTTTAACTCCTGTATCATCATAGGTAAATCCTTGAACCAGCTCTACTGATTTTTCCTCTGGATTGATAATCTCAAACCAATTTGAGATAATCCTATCTTCATCTTCATATCCATGATTACGAAGTGTAAATCCTTTATAGGTAAAAGAACCACCTATTCTTATTTCTTTATCTACTTTCATATATCAACCACCTACTGTAAATTCGTCAACACTTTTTGTATCTTTAATTGCTTCAACAGTAATTTTGTATTCAGTACCATTTTTATCAAAAATTTTCTTTATGGTTCTTTTTGTTGTTTTGAAATATCCATTCTCGTCTGTGTCGTACACAATCGACCCAAAATTTTCCATATCCATTTTTGGAAAAAGGTCAAATGGACAATCATCATATTTAAGAATCTTTGTGATACGAGCCGTAAGGGCATCACAATATATCATTTTTAAAGGTTTATTCATTTGTAGTCCTCTCATTTCTTGATTTCTTCATAACATACATTTGCAAAAATTCTTCTTCTTTATCTAAGTCAGCAATAACTTTATTATATTCTCCAATGGTCATGCCGTAAATAGTTAAATCTAATGCTTTTACATAATCTTTATAACTTGTAAAATCTTTGGGCTTCGGAAGTTTTACCATTATGCAGAACCCTTTTCATTCTCTAGTGTAGCTACTGCAAATTCAATTTCTGTTGCAGTATTGACAAATCCCATATCGGTTACTAGGGCGTGTAAATTTTCTAATTGAACTAAAATTTCTTCTTTTGTCATAATATTTCCTTTTCTCTCAATGTTTTTAATTCTTCTTCAATTTTTATCTTCAGCCAACCAAATTGTAGTTTTTTTCCTGCACTACATTTTCTCCTCCGAAGCTTGTTTACTTCAAATAATTTTTTTTCGAGCTCAACAACCGTTCTCAGGGCATCTGTTAAACCAACACCTTTAACAACCTTTACATCATTACCATGTTTTTTTGTTAGTTTATGAAAAGCAGACCTAGCATCCTTTTCAGATTTACTTCTGAATATTTCTTTACCTTTAAGACTTATGACATAATTTTCTTCTATTTTACTCACAATATTTCCTTACCCATTCTTTAAAATACTTTTTAACTCCTGTATCATCATAGGTAAATTCTTGTGCCGTTATCTCTGTATTATAACCAACAATATAAAACCAATTTGAGATAGTACCATCCTCATCTTCATACCCACGATTACGAAGTCTAAATCCTTTATAGGTAAAAGAACTACCTATTCTTATTTCTTTATCTGCTCTATTTTCTTCTATTTTACTCACAATATTTCCTTTTTGTGGATAATTCTCAATTCTTTTTAACTATATCAAAAGATAAGGGCAGAGTCAAGAAAAAAGAATCGTTTAAAATCAATGACTTAAAAAAAATAAAAAAAGAATCGTTTAAAATCAATGGCTTAGAGAATAAAAAAAAATAAAAAAAAGAATCCTTTAAAATCAATGACTTACAGAAAATTATTTTCTTGACAATGCCATTATCTTTTGGTATACTCTAAAAGTAAGATCGAGAAAAAAGGAAAATTGATGATTACATATATTAATGAGAGTGATTGGAATAATACGAAGAAAGTCACAAAAAAAGACTTTAGTGATTTTTGTAAGTATGTGGAGTCCTTTTATGGTGTTGGCGGTATCTATGATATGAGTGCCAACCAAAAACAAATTCAAGCCTGCGTTATGGAATACTTAAAAAATCCTGTTGGTAATGAATTTTGTGCTGATTCTGTTGATCGTGAGAAAGTAAGAGATTTACTCATGGAGATGTTTCTTCTTGAATGGCCGACAATAGCTATTTTTAAGGTTAAAAAATGAGTAAACCAGAAACAATACATTATCCTAATCTTTTTGAGATTCAAGATATGATATCAAAATACCCTATTCCAAAAGGGTCAAATACTTACACTCTTGCAAATAAGTATATTGACTATTGGTCTAAAGCCAAAAAGCAAAATGGATATGGTCGTAAAGGATATAGAGACTCCTCACAACAAAAAGTGTATGATGCCGAAAATGCAGCCATTAGAGAAGTCAAAAATATTAAGTGTAAAGTTACGAGAGCAAAACTTGAAGTTTCAACAAGCAATGGTTACATGGAATGGAAAGACGTTGAAAGATTTTTCAAGAAAGTTTCCAAGTCTGCAACATATCAGAAACTATGTAAAAAGAATAAAGAATCAAAATATATTTCACAGAAAGCTAATGTTTCTTTTTCACCTGTATTGAAAAAACTTCAAGGTCACAGGTTTGGTGGTATGGCATATGGAAATGGAGTAATGAAAATTAATCCGACATCTGGAATGTGCAAACCAACTATTCTACATGAGTTTGCTCACCTCTGCGGAAACATGAACCACGATTGGAGTTTTAGAGCTGACTATCTTAAACTTTGTTCTATGTTTATTGGTAAAGAGTTTGCAAAACTAACTAAAAAAGAATATGCAAAAAGAAAACTCAAAACCACTTTTTCAGAAAAGAAAATAAAGACTGTCGAACAATGGATTGTCTCTTATAAAAAGATGGCTATGTTAAGAAAGGCAAAAAGAGTTTAGAAGTTAAATCGGATTTCAGTTTCTATTTTACTTTTTGATGTTCCATCTCTATTTTTATTTTCTAGTTTTCCCTTTAGAGTGACTTTATCAGTCACTTTAAATTTATATCCTGTCTCCCAACTATAACCTCCTGTCATGTATCCACCCTCAACATAAAGATTATTTTTTGCCTTATAACCAAACCTAAGATGATCGACTACGCCCGTCTTATCCCATGATTTCATACTATACTCGTTTTTATATTCAAGATAAGAACCAGCAAAAACAGGATAAATTAAACCAGCTGAAACGAAAAGAATTAAGACAACGTAAAGTATAGAACGTACTAGGTTCATAGAAGTTTTCTCCATAGAGTGAGGGTTGATATTGGAACAAAACTACTTATGTTAAGTAAAAATCAAATTAGAGAAAATAACAAAAATTTTATAAAAGTTTAACATTAATTTAGCCGAGTAACTGCAAGATACAATCCAACATTTGCAAGAGCATATCCAAAGTAAACAATTGATAGTGCATGATCGTTTTTAAAGAGCATCTCAATAGACACATAAAGATAGATAAAACCTGTTAGTGCAACTAACCAACCACTCATGTTGTTTGATACCAGATTGCGAGTCCAAAGTAAAGTGGAACAAGAAAATACGCAGGAGTCAGTCTCCAATAAAATGCCACAAACATACCAAGAGCTACAACAGTCATGTCATATAAAAATGTTGCAGGGTAATTTATCCAAGAAATACTATTGATAAGATCAAGACTATACAAAGGCTCTTTGTCCAAAGTGAAAATTCCAATGTTCAATCATTTCATCAAGCATTGTTTCAAAAGTATATTTTGGTGTCCAATTCAATTCATCTCTTGTTCTATAAGAGTCTCCACAAAGATATCTAAGTTCTTCTGGTCGCATAAATTTAGGATTCTGCACAACGTAATCTTTGTAGTCCATATCTAATTTACCAAATACATACTCACACATTTGACGAACTGTTTTAGTTTCTCCTGTTGCAACAATCCAATCATTCGGTACATCATGGTTTACAATTTTATGCATGGCTCGAACATAATCATAAGAGTGACCCCAATCACGGCTACTGTCCATATTTCCTAGTTCAAGTTTATCCTTAATACCTCTTTGTATTTGTACTGCTGTTTTAACGACTTTGTTTGTCACAAAGTTTGTTCCTCTTCTCGGACTTTCGTGATTAAAGAGAACACCATTACAGGCGTGCATCTTATATGCATTACGATAATGTATTGTGAGATTATACCCCATAACTTTTGCACAACCATAAGGACTTACAGGATGCATTGGAGTTTGTAAATTTTGATACCCTTTTACATCAACACTATTTCCAAACATTTCAGAAGATGATGCTTGATAGAACTTTGCCTTTGGCACAACAGTTCTTACAACCTCTAACATATTCAATACCCCAAGTGCATTTGTCTTAATCGTAAATGCTGGAACGTCAAAACTAATACGAACATGACTCATAGCTGCAAGATTATATACGATATCTGGTTTTACTTCTTCCATCACTCTATACAATGAGTGTTCGTCAAGAAGGTCTGCGTAGAAAACTTTCTTCAAATCAGAATAGAACGGTTCTAGTCTTGTACTTTGATCTTCTGCAACACTATGCCTTCTTACAAGTCCATATACCTCATATCCTTTTTCAATAAGAAACTCTGATAGGTATGAGCCATCTTGACCTGATATACCACTAATTAAAACTTTTTCACTCATTAAAAATCACCTTTTCACTTAAATCACTATAGTTTTCCCACCCTCCTGTATCTTCATTTTCTGAAGGGATTTCATCCATCAAAAGTATACCACGAGCTGCATCTTCTGGTGTCATGTAGTAATGCCAACCCATATACTCAAAATCATCATTCATGTACGGTATGTCTAAGTCTCTGCCATCGTATCTTATCTTCCTCAGATAGTTTGCTTCTCTCAGGGAGTCTGTTAAAATCATGCCACCTCTCCCAATAGGAACTCTTTTCTTGATTTGAAAAGAAAGACAATGGAGTCCTCCTTTGTACATTCCTCTTGTCCATCTTGTTGCTCCATCAAAAATGTTAAATGGTTTTAGTTGATATACTCCATTCCATTTTATATCTTTAAATTCATATTCAAATCCTGCGTGTTTGATTTGCATAGGAACTGAAACATATGTGTACTTTGGTATTTTTATTGTAGGGCATGGAACAGTTTTAATTTCCTGTATCTTTTTCCAGACACCTCCATGCGTTCCAATACCACCTAATTTTTTAACTGAAGTACCTTCTTCTTTTGGTAGATGTCTTTTGACATATTGTAAGGCTAAAAACAATGCATGAGAACAACAGTCAACTGCAATTCCATACTTTGCACCAGCAAACTCTGCTACTTTTTTCTCGAATATTTCAACAACATCTCTTGGGTCATTCCATTCATAACCCTTTTCTTTTATTTGGTCGAGTTCTGGTCGTTGAAATTCTTTAGGAAGTTGCCCTACAGGCCATACTTTATAATCACTCATTCTGGTCTATCACTTTTTAAAACAAATTTATAACCATGTACGTTTATATAGGGATTGTGTTTTGAGTCTGGTATCCATGTTGCATGAATAATTTTTCTCAATTCTTTCTCATCTATATTTGGGTCTATATGACTCATTTTATTTATTTCCTCTATGTAATGAGGAGAACCTTCAAAGAATACTTTCTGCACCCTGTACCTTGTTTGACGTTCAAATAACTTATCTCCAACCTCTGCTTGATCTTCTAAACTTTGATTATATTCGTGATAGAGTTCAGTTGTAATCTCTTTGAACAATTCAAGTAACTCTGCCTCTGCAACTTTCAAAAGAGTAGATACATCATATGTTGGGTCAATTGGCCATTCTCTTAATCCTACAATATGACCACTATCAATACCTTTATTCATTAGATGTGCGGTTACACCAAATGACTTATCTCCATTGTAGAGTGCATGATTGATTGCACCAGAACCTCTATAACGTGGAGGAGCAGGATGAAAATTAATTGCACCTTCCATCACATACCCTTGCGATAAATTATGTTCTGCTAATATTTTTGGATATCTAAAACAAAGAATATAATCAACAGGAAAAAGCTTATCAGAAAGTATTGCCTTTCCTCTTTCATCTGATTCTATTTTAGTGACAAGTGTTCCCTTAAACTTGAGAAGATGTTTATAAGCAAGTTTTGAAACTCTGCAATTCTCACGACATAAAAATAATATTTTCATAATAAATCCAAGTATGTTAAGTTATTCATTTTCGATTCAAAATAATCCATAGTTTTCCAATCAAGATTATTTATTCCTCCTGCGTACTTGTCCTGTCCTCTTACTATCTTGAAGTAAGAGTCCTCATTTAGAAATGCAGCTGCAAGAGTAAAAGTTGTAAATCCACTAAACACCATATTGTTTTTACCATATACAAGAGTGAGAAAATCCTGAGAGGGATTTCTTGAGTCATTATCAAGAAAATAACTGCTTGCAATTTTTTGCATCAATTCTTTATCATCACCTATAATATATTTTTGATCTCTATAAGAATTATATTTCCATATCAAATTGTATTCTTCATACGTTAGATTGGGTCTGTCTTTTCCCCTTGTATGCATAATCATTGAATTGTTTACGTCTATAAAAACTTTTCTTTGAAATGGAAACTGTGCTTTTTCTAAAGGAACAAAAGTAGGAAAGGCTCTTGTTAAACGATCTCTATATTTTATCATCAACTTTGCAATGTCTATATCAAAGAAGTTTGTTTTGTTTTGTCCTTGAACTGATTCAAACTTAGGAAGTTGTATGTGCTGAAAAACTTCTTGAAGATAGTTTACATCTACAAGATGATTTCCTCTTTTTGAATCATCATACATCCAATTTGGATAATAACCCCAATTGAGAATAATTTTGTCTACGTTTGAATTGTTTTCCCAGGCCAGAGCATTTGCAGCCAGAAACTGCATAATCTGTGTTCCAATTCCACCTCTTACATGATAATCCATTTTATTCCTTCAAGAAAGTTTTGTCTCTTTCTACACCCTCATACGGCCCTGTTTTGTATTCCATGACATAAGTATCATTTTCAAGGATTTCGTAAGTGTGCCCTGCTTCAAACGTGAATGAGACATCACCTGACGACAATATGATCTCTTCTAAGAGAGTATCATCTACATCATAAAAGAATGCTTTTACTCTACCTGATACAACAAACCACGACTCTTGTGCAATGTGAATACTAGGATTTAATTCTTTCCAGATGTGTCTGTGCGGTTTGAATTTTTTTCCTTTTTGTAGATGGAGTGCAGAGCATTGTATAAACTGATTTGGCTCAACAAGATCAACACGTTCTGTTCGTTTATTTCTTTGGGCTTCTTTTTTCCAGACTTGGTGAAGAAGTCTCTCCGAATCAATCTTTGAATAAATCTGTATACTGATATCATACATTCGACATAAGCTCAAAAGGATTACTGACACGAACTGAACCATGAACTGCATCACGAACAACTTGTTCCTCTGTGTGTCCTCTTCTGTGAAATCCAAACACATTTGCAACCACAAGAGTATTTGCTGGAACACTGAACAGTTTTGGAGTAGCACCCATAGTTTTCATTTCATTTTCTGACACTCGAAAACTTCCTTCTCTGTGTCCAGCACCTCTCCATGACTCATACTCTCCAAGTGCAGATATTGATTGTTTGTAATGCCAATCAAGAATTTCATTTGTTAATCGTGTTGAAAGAAGTCCATATTCAAATGCACCATTCAATTCAACTTCTTTTGGAAACCACCAATATTTGATTGCAGGAAAAAAGACATCGCTATGAAAAGTTTTTTGTATGTCATTATCGTTTGGTTCATTTACAACTCTTTGTACAAAAAGATTATTGTCATGGAGTTCCATTGCATGAGCATCTTCCTGACGACCAATCATGGTAAGAGCTGCATTTGCTATTGCACCAGATAAACCTTTAAGATATGGAAATTCTGATTGGTTAAGTTCATCAACAATATTTGTTCCTGATATTTTATGAACAGGGCCTTTTGGAAACTTTTTAATTTCTTTTTTGAGAGGTTTGATACAGTCATTCGGAACAAAATCATTTACAACTGTTACACCATGTTCTCTTAATTGATAAATGTTTGTAGTAATTCCCTTTGTATTTTCTTGATGAACATACCAAGCAAAAATAATACGCAGAACGTGAAGTCCTCTTTCATTCCAAAGTTCATTTGATAAAACTTTATTTGGGTCACGATAAAATTGTTTCTCACCACTCAAAGCACTTTCAGATGCAATACGAGGAGACATCAAAAGTCCAGGCTTACAAATAATTTCTACAATTTCTTCAAATGATTTTTTGTAATCTAACTTTCTTTCAACTTCTATTTTGTATATTGCATCTCTTTCTTTCTCTGTCAAAAAATTATGACGATCAAGAAAACGTGTAAACTTACAATTATCTTCTGCAGCCTTTATAAGAAGAAACTCATCCCAATTTCTGGCTTCTTCAAATGCTTCAGAATCTCTTGCAGAGATTTTAGTTATCTGAAATGGTTCTTCTTGACTCAATGATGTGTTGAGGTTTTCTGTGATATTTTCCTGAGATGTTGTCATTGTAAAATTCATCTTCCTCTAAAACATTGTGAAGAAACTGCTGTTTAACTTCTTCATAGTTACAGTCACCTCTTGTTGTATGTAAAGAGATAATCTCTCTTTTAAAGTTTTCTTTTCCATGTTTGTCTATATCAGCTTTTAACTGTTCACTCGAACCATAGTAATTTTGCCAGTCACTTGGACTGCGTTGCCTTCTCTTTTTCCCTTTAACCTTTCGTATATTGTAAAAGTATTTACGGCCAATATATCTACGACCATTCAACTCATTAGTTATAATATATACGAAACCTTCAAATTTGTCAATATCTTTTTCACTAAAAATTTCATTCCGAAAAGTCCATGCGTTTTCCATCCTGCAACATCTTTTCTATTTCTTTTGTTTGCTTTTCTATAGCATCATTTTGGTCTTGAAGAATCTTTTTCTGAAACTTCAACTTGTCACTCTCATAATTCTGATCTGCAATATACTGATTAATAATATGCAAGTCAGAGCTAGATTTCTTCATCTAATATTTCCTCTTCCTCATCACCACTTTCTCCTAAGTCCTCCTCATCAAATTCATATCCACAAAAGGGGCAATAAGAAATAATACCTTTTGTTTCCCATGTGACTGAAAATTCTGTCGTGCAGTCTGGACAAATAAGAGTTTCTGTGTTCGGATTGCTCATGCGTTTCCCCAAATGTCTTGCCAGTTTCCTGTTAAAGCACCTTTAGCATAATCAGTCGCACGATTTTCAAAGAAGTTTGTATGTATAGGTGCATTGATTAATGTTTCTACCCATGGCAAAGGATTTCTTTTTACTTTGAAAATACCTTTCATACCCATACTTATAAGTCTACGATCTGCAATGTATCTTATGTATTGTTTTACTTCATCTCCTCTTAATCCCTTGATGCTTCCCATCTGAAAGGATAGGTCAATGAACTTATCTTCTAACTCCACCATTTTTTCACAGATACTATATATCTGACTCTTTGTTGCATCATTCCACAAACTTTTATTTTCTTCAATCAACTTTCTGAAAAGTCTTATCATGGCTTCAGTATGCATTGTCTCATCTACAATTGACCATGTAATGATTTGACCCATACCTTTCATCTTACCATGTCGAGGAAAGTTCAATAGCATAATGAAAGAACTAAACAATGCAAGTCCTTCTGTAAATGCAGAGATGGCTGCAATCTTAATTGGAAGTGAAACACCATTACCAACTTTCTTCATAAAGTATTCGTGTTTCTCTCTCATCGCTTCATACTCATTAAACTCATTGTATGTACTTTCAGGCATACCAAGAGTTTCAATTAAATGAGAATAAGCTGCAACGTGCAATGCTTCTCTTGCAACAAAACTACATAACATCATTCTTATTTCTGGTTGAGGAAAGTTTGGAAGATAATTATCAACATAACCTCCTGCAACATCAAGGTCACTCTGCGTAAAGAAACGAAAGATTTGAGTTAGAAAATATTTTTCTTCTACAGTTAATTTACTTTTCCAATCTTTAATATCTTCTGCCATTGGTACTTCTGTATGCAACCAATGAGACTGTTCATGTTGCAACCATATATCATAGAACTCTGGATATTGAAAAGGTTTAAAGTAGTCTCTCGAATCTGTTAGCTTTAGTTTTTTCATGTGTTTGTTTTACCCTTCGCAGGCTAGACAATCTTCACCATTTGCAACGGCACTCATGTCTAGTTCCTGTATTATTTGTCTTTCTATTCTTTTTGAAATTTTATCAGCTTTTCCGACTTTATCGGAACGACAATAGTATAGTGTTTTTAGACCAGACTTCCATGCCAGAAAATGAACAGCATGAAGGTACTTGATATTAGATGTGGGTCTGAAAAATAAATTAACAGACTGTGCTTGGTCAATAAATTTTTGACGATCAGATGCATTTTCGATTACCCACCTCTGGTCTATTTCCATTGCAGTTTTAAAAACGTCTTTCTCATGCTCATCTATAAAGGATAAATGCTGAACCGAACCTTCATTTGATATGATAGATGACCATATATCTTCATAATTTAACTTTGAATTTTCTTCACACTTCTTTTTTATTAGTTTGTCGAGGTATTTATTTTTTGCAAAATGACTACCTGATAATGTGTCCTGTCGATATGCATTGGCACGAAAAGGTTCAATACTTGGAGATGTATTACCCATAATAATACTACTTGATGCATTTGGAGCAATTGCAGTCACATGACTAAATCTTCTTCCTGTACCTACTGCATCTGGAGCTTCTCCTCTTTCAGAACCTAGTTCTGTATTTGCTTTATCCAATCGAGATGAAATATGTTTGAATATTTTTGTATTCAGATTTTTTGCCATTACTCCTTCAAATGGAACATTTTTACTTTGTAGATATGCATGAAATCCTAATGCACCAACACCAATTGATCTTTCCCTCATTGCAGAATACTTTGCACGTTTAACGTGATCTGGAGCTTTGCTAATAAACACCTGTAACACGTTATCTAACATCTCTGCAATATCTCTTATAAACTGTGGATTCTTTGACCACGAATCAAAATATTCAATGTTAAGTGAAGAAAGACAACATACGGCTGTACGTTCTTCATTTGTTGGAAGTATGATCTCGGAACACAAATTACTTTGATTTATTCTTAATCCTTTATCTTTTAGAAAAGAAGGAAGATGCTCATTACTTGTATCAATAAAATGTAGATAAGGTTCACCTGTTTGCATACGCATTTCAAGTATACGTTGCCATAGTTCTTTTGCAGAAATGGTATCCATTACTTTTTTTGTATGAGGGTCTTTAAGTTCCCATGTATCATCAAAGTCTGGCTCTCTCATACATTTTTCAATAATCTCCATAAAGTCATTTGTGATGTTGACTCCATGATGCATATTCAAACATCTTAAATTTTGATCTCCTGTTGGTTTTCTTATTTCAAGAAAAGGTATAATGTCTGGATGCGAGATGTCGAGATAGGCTGCATATGAACCTCTGCGAGTTTTTCCTTGTCGATATGCTAAGGAAGATGCATCATAGAGTTTAAGATGTGGTAGAACGCCAGTAGACTTATCGCCAGCACTCCGAATACCGAAGCCGATACCCACCCCACCACCGAGCATAGATAACCAATTTGTTTCAGAGAGAGTGTCAACGAGGCCTTCAGCAGTATCATTAATATAATTAAGATAACAAGAGATAGGTAAACCTTTGGAAGATTTTCCATAAGAGAGGATTGGTGTAGAGTAAGATAACCAATGTTTTGAAGAATAGTCGTAGAGTCGTTGAGCATGGTTTTCATCCGTTGCAAAAGTTTTAGATACAAATGCAAATCTTTCTTGAGGAGAGATTTCTTCATCTCTCATATAAGATTCTTTTAGGCGTGTAATGCCTGCTTCACTTAGGAGTAAGTCACGATTTGGGTCTGTTTGTATTCCTAGATATTCCAACTATTTTTCTCCTATGTGTGATTCTATGAGTGGAAAAATAGTTGCAATTTCCTTTGCACATTCCTCTGCCACTTCCATGTGTTCTTTTTGTGTTCCATTTGCAGTTCTTAGTTCAATGTAATGAATCCAACTTCTAAGACTCCCTTTCATATATAGTCTACTTACGGTAAGTCCTTCTGGTAAAACAACTCTTGCTTGTTCCTTTGCAATACCATTCTCTATAGCCCAATCATATGTTTCTCTTATAAGGTCAATTATTTCATCTTGTCGAGTTATCCATTCTTGTTGTAACTCTACGTCATCTGTGTCGATTGAGTTTTGACGATTCTTTTTATCCTGCAATCGTGCTTCTCTATAATCAAATGCAAGTTCTCTTGTAGGGTCTGCATATCTTTGACTGAACTCTTGAAAACTAAAACTTCTATGTCTTAGTATTTGTCTTGCAATATCTCTTGTTGTTTCAATCTCAAGAGTTGCATCAACCATTTCAAGTGGACTCCAATGTTTGTTTTTAATGAGATAATTTACTAACTTTGCTGAGGTATCTATATTATTTTGATTTGATGGGTTTGACACTCTTGCTACATGGGCAATTTGGTGTAAAACCTTTTCACTACTTTCAAACCAACTCCAATCTGCACTTTTAGGGGCTGTATAACTCACAAGTTCAACTTTCATATTCTTTTCCATTCATTAATTTTTAATTGTAATTCAAGACCAGAGAAGGTTTTTTTATTTATGGTATTCATAAGTTCTATTTCTGTCATTCCACCCTGTATCATGTCATTAATATCATTTTCTTTTATTTTTTTATCCCAAACGCAAACAGAAAAATTGTGACGACTTGCCTTCTCCATAATCTTGAGTATCTCACGATTACGAGGTTCATTGTCAAATATTAAAGTTGCATTTTTACGATTAATCACCTTTGAAATAACGGATAGATTTGATGAACCAACAGCAACACAGTTTGGAAGAAAGAATGAATCAAGAGCTCCTTCAACACAATATACTCTTTCATTCATATTAGTCATATCAAGATTAAAAATCATAGGATAAGATTCATTAATTCTAAGTGCAAGATATCTAAGATTACTTGTGTCCGTAATGTCACGACAAGTAACACCAATCAAAGTTCCTGTTTTTGTATATGCTGGTATAATGATACGAGGTTTATCATCAAGAACCATTCCCTTAAACTTTTCATCAATTGATTCAAGTTTTTGAGAATTATCACAATAGTATAATCGAGAATAAAACTTCTCTGGTATTTTTCTTTTTGCAACATAGGTAAGAGCTGCATGAGGACAAGTCAAAGAAGAAAGTTTTGGAAACAATCCATCAAGACTTGACTGTTTTGAGATCGTCACCTTTGTCTTTTTTGCAACAATAGGAGAGTAACCTTTTTCTTTGAAACTCTCTACTCTCCAACTATTCCAAAGAGAGGAGTCAATCGTTTTGAGAAAGTTACCAAATGTTGAACCATAGTTACAGTTATGGCATTTGTAGTTTAGTTGAACTCCTTTTGTGTAAATGTATCCACGAGCTCTATGTTTGTTCTTTTGTGAATCACCACATATCGGACAACGTAAATTGGCCAAATAAGGAGAGGAGGATTTTAACTTAAATCGTGAAACTCGACTTGAGATAAACCCTGCGTATTTTGTGTCTATTCGTAATGTCATAAGGTATTATACTTATATGACACAGCAAAGTCAACAGTTTTATACTCCTGCTTTACCTGTTACTACAAATAAAGTGAAAATAATCACTCCAATGACGACAAACATACCTGTAAGTGTCCAGAACCAATTCATAATCTTTCTCCACCTTTCCTCTTTATCATATATCATTCTCTGACGATCTTTTCGTATTTTGCCTTGCAGTCTTAGTATCTCATTCCATGCATTTGGGCCGTAGGACAGATTGACAAAATTTCTAAGCTCTGTTTCCATCGCCTCTGCCTTTTTCTTGGCTGCAAATATTTCCATCGCCTCCTGTTCAATCGAAGAACCATTAAAAAGTTTCTTGAAGAGAGGAGGTTTCTTATTCATTTTGTCTGCATGATTTATGTCACTAATTGCACCCATCCATCTACCCATTTGCCCATACATGGACTCAATGTCTTTACCAACAGATATTCCCTTCTTGATAAAATTAAAAGCCGAAGTGGCTGCAGCTACTGCTGTTATAGGGTCGATAATAACCTCCTATTCGTAAACCTTTGTTGTGCCGGGGTCAACTTTTTTGGGAATACAGTAAGCAGTCACATAGTCATCTCTTTGTAACTTATCTTTTGTTCCATAGTTTCCATAAACTTTTGTAACACGACTTGCGAAATAGTTACATCTGTCAACGGAACGGAAATACATATCGTTACTTGAAAGTTGCCTAGTGTCTCCTGCTCCCAAATAAATTGTTAGCAAAAAAACATGAATCATTATCGACCTTTAAAGGCCTCTGACGATTTACTTGTTCCAGCATAAAGACCAAACCAAGCTGCACCAGCACCAACGATTACAGAGATAAGTCCTGCCTGTTGAGTATTTGGGTCTGGAAGTTCCATAAACCAAATGGTTGATTTATAGAGGAGAATGATGTATGTTGTGAGAAAAAGTCTTGGAAAAATTCTCCATGAGTCCACAGCTCTTGCCATGTATATCCAATTCATATACGGATTGCTTCCACTATTGACTGTGTTTGTATCAACTTCTAAGTCGATTTGAACGGTCTTTTTTACATCTGCCATTTTACTATCCTAACATTATTGAAGGCATTTGTGCAATAGCATAACCAATGACTGTGGCACCACCGATTGCCACCCATTTCCATTTTTCTAGTCTTGATATACGATTATCAACCTTTTCAAGTGAGTCCTTGAAACTTTGAAGCTCATCAATGATGTATGTTCGACCTACTTTCAGTTCGTCATTTACAAAAACTTTAAATTCTTTAAGGGAGGATTTGACATAGTTCGTTTCTTGTTCTTGATAGTCAAGCTTAGACTGTTGTACAGTCACAAGAGTACGAATATCATCAGCAACTTCAGACAGTTTCTCAACTGCGACATCAAGTTTAGAAAAGGAGTTTCTTACCTGTTCAAACTCTTTGTCTAGTATTGCAACTTTTGTTGTTAATTTGTTAATTTGATTATCTTCTACCACTATGTTTTTTCCGATTTTTAAAGTTCTTCAAAATCACATAGTGTTAGTCGTATTTATAATCACCAAATTTTCAAATTAGACAGGAACGATTTTTTTGGAGGATTTGCTTCTTTTTGTTCAGAGGAAACCTTTTGCTCCTCTTTATCTTTCTCAATAGTCGTTTCATAGTAGTCTTTGTAGGCTGCAATAACTGCTTGTTGTTGCATGACAAGGGCTCTTACTTTTGCAAAATTAACGGATAGTTTCTCATATCCCTTATCCGTCAAAGAAAAAAGAACAGGATTAAACTTCTTTTTATCAATATCCTCAAAGACTTTTGTAACATTTTCTTCTGTCACAAGCATCCACGACACTTTATCTAGTTTAACTGTATCCACAGAGGGAATTGAAAGTTTTGACCTTTCAATCTCTGTGGTTATCATCTCAACAGGAGGTCGAGAAGAAGCACAAGCACTAATTAAAGAGATTAGGATTAGCGATGTCAGGACATTGCGTATTACTTGCAGATTTTTTATCAACTAACTTCTCCTTCTCAGTTAGAGGGTCGCCAGACAATATCTCAAAACATCTGCCTGCATCAAGTGAACCCTTGTTTATAATTCTTTCTATCACTCTTGGCCTTGCAACTGCAAGACGACCAATATCACGTTCTCCAAGAACTTTAGATACCTTGTTAAATTTGTTTTGTGTTTTGGTCACTTCCTCTCTTGCTTGTGATAATGCAAGAGTAAGTTTTTCTGAAACTTCTTTTTGTGCTTTTACATCTCTTTGAAGTGCATTGATTGTACGAACTTGTTCTTCATTTGCAACTTTTTGAAGTGCAATTTCTGATGCAGCTTGTTGAAGTTGTGCCTGTGTATCTTTGTAATAAAAGAAACCCATTCCTCCGACAACTGCCATAACGATTAACATATAGGGCATTATATTCTCTCCACAGTCCAATTAAGTTCTTTAACAGTTCGAACTTCAAAAGGCCTATAATCTTCTAGTTTGACTTTAATATGTTTTGGGGATAGTTTACGAATACTCCGACAAATAAGGGATTGTTTGTCAAAGTCCTCTCCACTAATGGTAATTTTATATCGAGGAAAAAGATGATAACGAAACCATGCTGTAGTATTGTTTATATGATAACGAAACCATGCTATAATATTCTGCATACTTATTCTATAAGACCGACTTTATAAACTGTCTTACCTCCCTCTTTCATTGCAGTTAGTGCCTGTTTTCTATTTATAAACATACCCTCATTATCTAAATGGAGACTTACATGAACCCAACCACTATCAGGAATGCCTGGCGTGTAGAACTCAAGTATCAGTTGGTCATACTGTAGATTATCAAATATCCATTTTGCAACTTCATAGTTTGATGTGCCCGGGCACTCAATATCAACTGCCTCTCCTTTACAATGCTGAGATTTAGACGAACCTCCAACTGCTTCATTTAGTTCTTTTCCACGATATCCACTATTAATTATAGTCGGCCCAAACTGTTCTCTTACAGGTTGAACAACGTGTTCGAACAATGCCTTTGCAGCTTTCAAATGTTTTTCTGTCGGAGTATTGTCAAGTCCTCTGCGTAAAGCAGTTTGACTCTTTGTAAACTCTGCAAGTGTAAAGTTTTTACTTAACTTCATTCAGACAAGTACTTTCTTTTATTTTCCATAATTGATTGTGTATTTGCAGTTTTCTTACGAAGTGCATCTTGTATAATAGGACTTGTTGCATGATCTCCAAACACTTCTGAAAGAGTAACATCTTTTCTTTTTTCTTTATCTTTGAGTGCGGATATTCCATAAAGATCATTTGCGTATAGATTCATTTTCCTTCTCTTTCTCCTTGAGGTTGGTTTCTCTTGCTTTTCGTTTGATGTAGTTCATAGCATTAATGTATTTATTCTGTGTTAAAGGTCTGCCACGTTTTTTTCTTTTCTTATCGTAAAGAGGGTCTGGTGGAAGTGCAACTCCACCTCCTGCAACACTATTTGTTGGTGCATCTTCTTCTTTAAACATTTCATTAAATGTTTTTTGTGTTTTTGAATCAAGGTCATTCATTTCGTTTATGATTCCTTCTAATTTTTGTTTGTCGGATAACTCTGAAAAGTTCTTAGATTCTTTGAGAAGAAAAAGTGCAGCTCCATAGGTTGCAATCTTTGTATTACCGCCTGGAACTCTTGCAATTAATCTTTTGATATTGAATATCATTCTATCAAAGAGAGTCATTGCTTTCTTTTCTGCTGGAGTTTTTGCCTTCTTGAGTCTTTTACCTTTTTCATCAATTAGGCCGAGTTCAAACGCATCCGTTTCATCAAACGGAGTTGTAAGTCTGCGAATAAATTGATAGACGAAAAAGAGATCGACTGCTGTACTCATATCTTTTCTAAAACCTTTTCTATATCTTCATCACTCACAACAAAAAGTGGGTCGATTGTTTCATCTCCCAATCCAATACCACGAATAGGAGAACTCGGCCATTGATTTAAAAATACTAAAAAAGGTTTCAAAAATTCAAGATATTCATAACATTTATAAAATAACATTCGAGTTAAATGTTTTTCTTCAAAGACATTATAAAGAGCAATCAAATGATTTAAAATTAATCTATGATTCATTTCATTCTGGGTACTATACCTCTTAAACAAACGTCTAAGATATTTAATACGATTCACATCTTCTGTGAACTCTAATATATCCACGCATCTAGGATTCTCGTAGAACTTAGCTGCGTATAACATAAAGTTCGAATCATCAAGAGTCTCAAACATTCAACCACTCTAACTAAAAACTGACAATGCCACCCTTTTTATTTGTGTATTTGTCGTTGCCACATAAATATAATTTGTATCCCAAAAAATACTTCCTTGTTGCCCACCTGTAAACTGTGTAGTTGCATTGTTTGAGCCTGGAGTTGTTGAATTTTCGATAACAACTCTTGCATTATCACCTGTTCCTGTAATCTTTGAAATACCACTAACATTTAGGTTAGAGGAGATAACAGTATTCGAACAAGAGATAGTTACATTAGAACGAGCAGTTACTAATGAACCAGCTGTAAACACAGTATTAGATGGTATAGCACCAAAGAAGTTTTTAACAGTCACCTTTTTACTTGTTGGTGTTCCGTTTGGGTCATCAACAATCATCAACAAATCTGGAGATGCAGATGTTGTTAATGCTGTAAGTGCAGAAACCTTTTTATCAGCCACTTTTTAATCCTTACTAATTAAACACCCTTTGGACTTACTTGGAAAGTTGTAATAACATCTCCAGCAAAGTTTAATAGGTTATTTGATACTGAACCTGTAATCACAAGATTTGCTGTACCTGTTTGTGCAGAAGCTTCTGGATTATAAACAGGTGAACCTGTTACACCAATTGATTGTGCATTAATTCTATAAGTTCCTTTCGCAGAACCCGTTCCACCCT
>Ga0098036_1000136_pt1 | contig 36365 bp, 46 predicted proteins | sample 4_EtaG_FD_77064 | JGI IMG/M metagenome (GOLD analysis project Ga0098036, IMG submission 77064) | Marine viral communities from the Subarctic Pacific Ocean - 4_ETSP_OMZ_AT15127 metaG | ecosystem: Environmental > Aquatic > Marine > Oceanic | place: Pacific Ocean | collected 2015-01-07 | reverse complement strand
TCGCTCGGTTCCATCATTAATTCTGACCTTATTGTAGTTTAAATACAACCCTGTTTGCTCCAGCCACACCTCCGCAGGTGCAGCCATTGACTGATGCTGGAGTCCGGCGATGTCTATCACGCCATGCTTTACATCAGGCCACCACTCCTTGTTTTGTGCTACTTGGATAATCTCAGAGGTGATTAATCCCTGTTCGTAGATCTCATCTATGACCCAGAACTGACCATTTATCTCCTGCACGGCCATGACAGCGTAGGCTCCTGCGTAACCAGGGTCCATCCAGATCTGGACAGGGGTATCCTTCACATAGGAGACATCCTGCACATGCATATCGGGTCTGAATTCTGGGAAGACTATGCCGCGAGGTGGGCTTGGTATGCCCTCGATGCGTTCAAGGAAGAAGTCATCGGATGAATCGCGCATCAGTCTTTGTATTTCGGGGTCATCCTTGCCGCCTGGGTAGAGGTGAAAGTTGGAATACGATGGGAGGTTGAAGCTTATTTCATCTCCCATGCCGTGTTCCCATGCGATCTGCATCTGGGGATACCACCCAAGCGAACCCTCGTGGGTGCCAGATAGAAACAGCCATCCTCGCTTAGGAGCGACTCTTCCACGTAGCCGATAGAATGTTTCAAGATCAAGCTGCGATGCCTCACAACCGAGGATTCCATTTGGCGCACGCATTGCGAGGGTCCGTGGGTCTTTTGCTGATTTCGTTTCGATTCTCGTGCCATCGACCAACACAATCTTTCCAGGGTCGATGCGCTTTGACACCTCTGCGAGTATGCCGAGCTTGGCAAAATCCTCTGCCAGATACTCGAACTCAGCCCTTGTCCGCTCGTAATCAGCGGCAACGAGCCAGTACAGGGACTTCTCGCCATCCTCAAAGCACCTGCCCAATAGGAATTTACTTGCCACATACGACTTGCCAGCCTGCTCACCACCTGCCACGAGGATAAATCGCTTGTCACTCTCCAGAATTCTCTTCTGTAGCTCAGTCGGTTCAAAGCCAACCTTCTGATACAGGTAGCTTTTAATATCCACCGCATCAGTCGTCATCTGTTGTTACCTCTGGTTTATGGGGTGGTAATGGATGGTCATCGGGTAAATCAATCCAGTCTGAGACTGAATAAAGACCCAGTTCTCTCCATAACCTTTTATGTTTTACCACTTTATCTATTTCTTCTTCAGTAAACTCAAAGCGATGACTAACGACAAAAAATACATCAAAAAGATTCCTGATATCATCAGTATTTGTCCAGGGTTTCTGAGCAAGCTTATTAGCCAATTCAAGGCAATCTTCTTTCTTATAAAAACTAAAATCTATCTCATAGTCAGGGGCAGATTTATTGATAAGCACATCCGTCTTTAGATCATAAACCCAATCACCCAAGTATCCGATTCTAAATTTGGGTGGGTAAAACAACATATTGTTGATCCCACTACATATAATCTTACGACCTTTCAGGTATATAGACATTCAGCCCTCCATATTTAGTCGTCATCTGTTTTGACCCCACGGTTGAGCATAATCTCCTCGACCTGCTGGAGTGGTGACTTGCTGGTCATCTGCTCCTCGGTCTGCGGCACTGCCTTGAAAGCCTTCTGGCTTAAAGCCCTCAGCTCCTTGATCGTATCCTTCGCAACCTCCTCGGTAGCGAGGGTATTCGGCCTGAACCGCTCTGGTATATAGGCATTCAGCATGGTGATCAACAGCAGCGGCGAGTCATTTGCCTTCTGCTCATTCAATCGACTCATCGCCCGCTCTATCAGCGAATCCTTAAAATCGTTCTGAGCGTTCTCATAGCGATCCCGAAAACCATTGATATCCCCATCCATCCACCTCTTGACCGAGTACCTGGTTGTACCTGCCGCCCTTGCAGCGGATGCTGTGGATGCGCCTGAGGCGTATACCGAAAGAAAGGTTTCCTGTTTTTGCTTTGTCTCTTCTTCAAATTTCTTTGTCCTTGGCGGCATTGTTCACATTCCTTATGCGGTAACCATATCGTAATCATACCAAACCTCGTCAAATCACCTCTGACTGTCCACCACTGTACAACTGTTGTTGGCTATAGAGAATGACAACAACAACAACAACAGTATAAGAATATAAAGAAGAGTATCTATCTCTTTCTTCTTTTATATATTTTCTTCTTTCTCTCTAACCAGTCAATAAGCCACTGGTTGCTTGATCCTCACCGTAAAGGCTCGATCAACAACAAGAGGCTTTTTATAAAAAATAAATTGGCAAGGGTATACCACCACCTCATGACTACATTCGTAAGCCTCACCACCCTGCTACCAACCCAGGCTGCTGACGCTTTCAGGCTAGGGGGGGGTATCGTTAGGCTGTCGTTAGGCTGTCGGCGGCCTTTGGTCATTGTTTAAAACTTTTCTTATATTTGTATAAATTTATACAAATATAAGAAAAGTAAAAAAATGAATTTTCCAGGTTTAGCCGATAGTCTTTTTAGTACGTGCGGATAGATGAAAAACTATTAAGCAAAAGCTTCTACATATTCACCGCCTAACCTATCCAATATAAAGAATCTCCTTATATATTGCATCCTAAGTATTGACAGTAATGATCATATAATGCGATAATCTAAGTAACAAATTAAAGGGGTGTTCACTATGAACAATGAGACACTGAAAGAAAATATTAGAGCCACATTATCAGATTTTGCAGAAAAACAAGGGAAATCGAAAAAATCCGTAAGTGAATACACACGCTCGGCAATGGTAGTTATACAAGGTGTAGATACTGGCGTGATATTACGCGCAAGCCTATTAACTCCACACTGTCTTGAGAATCTGCAGAACTTGGAACCCTGTTTTCAAAAAGAATGCGGATGTTCTGATGGCTATGGCAGCGACGTATTGAAAAATATCTTTCTTGAATGGATGAACACAGGCAACAATGCAGAAATAAACAAAATCCAAAAAGGCGTTTACTCGGCTGCAATCAATGCATTACGTAAGGCATTACTAGCAAAAGAATTCCCAAAGGGAGCAATATAACTATGACATACGCACAAGCTTTATTAATGGTAAGTGGTACGCATTCAGTAAGAATTATAGAGGGTAAGAAAAAACCAGCAAAAATAAAACCAATTAAACCAATTAATAAATTTAATTTCCTGGCGAAAGGGTAAACACTATGGACATTATGAAATTAGACAAGGCTATTGTATACGAGGGGAAAAGTTTAATAGATGGAGCGGATATAGTCGCAATTATTTCCGGTATGCGGGGTACTTCTAGCAATGACAAAACGGGAAATATGGCCCAAGTAACCATCATTAGGAGCGATATGCACCCATGGGAAGCAATAACACAAGGCCTTGATAGTTCAATATGTGGTTCGTGTCCAATGCGTAGAACTTGGAATGAATCGAAACAAAAATATGAGCGTATTTGTTATGTGAATCCTATCTATGGACCATCGGCTCAATATAAAGCCTATGCCTCTGATAAGTATGTAAGAATATCACCATCTACGGCTAGCCAAATTCTAAAACGTAGGGGTATCGGTGTTAGAGGCGGCACCTATGGAGATCCCGCTATTCTACCATTTGAATTTTGGGATGATCTATTGAAGCATGCTCCTTATCATACTATGTACACTCACCAGTGGAAGGAAAAAGCATTTTTCGATAATCGCATTTTCAAATATGCGATGGCTAGCATTGACCATATCAACACCGTTGAAGAACTACGAGAAATGCACGGAGCGGTGCGGCATTACAGGGTAGCGCAACATTACAACGAGATAGCACAAGACGAGGTGAAATGCCCAAGCAAAAATAATTCTGGTGATAGAGTCGTTACGTGTTCACAATGCAAGCTATGCAGTGGATCAGCTAAGACCGCCAAAAGTATCGTAATCGTAGAGAATGACTAACAAGCCAGGCCTGGCTAAACAATATAAAAATTTTAGAGGTGTGAAACTATGGAAAATAAAAACGTCAATGAGAATTTAGGCTCGATAAAGTTAGAGAAAATTATCTTGTATGTAGCTACGGAAACATATACGGATGATAAAAGTACACAAACTATCGGAGGTTTAGATTATCTACTATCTGCTATAAATGATCTTGAGCCAGAATTTAAATTAATCGGGTATCAAGTTAAGGATTTAGCATTGATAGAAAACGAGGTTATCAATGGCTAAAACATACACAATAATAAGTAAGTTCCCACTTAATATAATGGTTGATAGAACTAGTGTATCTCTCAATGCAATTGAATTCACGATTGACGAGATCATAAAGGAAAGCAATAAAATTGAAGCTATCGTTATTAATTTAACACCATTAGGACTTCGACAATTAGAAATTAATATACGCAAAGCTAGCCTAAATCCTGGTGAAGCAGATCACCTCTATAGTTTCATAGCTGATGAGATGGAATCTCAAATTGTGCTAGATGAAAACGAGCCAGAAGCATTGCAGTTTGTGTATACACTGATCACTAACGAGATGCTATCAACTAATAGACACATGCACGATGAGATTCTCTATTGCGACTCGTGCTATGACCTAGCTAGCCTTGAAGCAGAATCATTCGGTATCGATGGAAGTCTGATCCTGGCTAGCATGTCGGAACTTTTGCCAGACCATTTATGCACTGCAATTGAAACTGGCGGAGAAATTAAATGTGCTTGTAGGTCGCATGGCTAGGCTATGTACATCACTGACTATATACGATAGGATTAGATCATAATAAATTGAGAGGTGAAACAATGTGGCTAAAAATATGTAATGAATGCAAATCAGAAAACGTAGTGTTTGATGCTTGGGCAAGATGGGATAAAAGTACGGAGCAAATGGAACTAAAGCAGATATTTGATGAAGCATACTGCATAGATTGTGACTCGCTAACTAGCGTAGACGATAGCGTAGACGATATTGAGAGGTGAAACTATGAAAGTAACATTTGAATTTGAGGATGTAGACGACATGACAGCAGTCTTGGAACTGGTTAATTCTTGGGAAGAATCAGGCGAATCAGTCGCACCCTTTGCCACTACCTCTGACTGGAGTGGATGGGAAGTGAACAATGGATAACGAAGAGAGAGCTATGACTATGAGGATCGCATTACGAGCTGAGGATATCAGGCGTAAACATAATGCCAAATCTGACTGTGATATATGTAATCAGAGAGAACAATTCAACGATGAGAAAGAGGTGAAAAATGGCGAATAACAATACATTAACTCAGGATGAACAAGAGAGACTGGTTGAATTAGGTAAGGTCATAAAAAAATTGCCCAACACTCTAAGACAGTTAAACAGAATCCAAACTGCTATGGGTGAATACCTAGAAGAGATATCGACTGATCCTTTACATGTAACAGGAGGTGAGTAATGAGTATTAAACCAGATGGTATTGATACATGGCAGATGAAGGGCATGCCTATGGTATCCGAGCCATACGTGCGATGCCCTGAATGCGATGCCAAAGTGTACATAAACCTAAATAAAACTTGTATGACATGTGATCCACAAGATGCTGACATGGTGATTGAATGAAAGTATTAATTGCCTGTGAGTTCAGTGGGATTATCAGAGAAGCATTCGCAAGACGTGGACACGAGGCGTGGTCTGCTGATCTCTTAGATACAGAGATACCCTCTTTGTTTCATCACAAAGGAGATGTGAGAGAAATCCTGGGAGAAGGATGGGATATTATGATTTCACACCCTCCATGTGACCACCTTGCGGTATCAGGTGCAAGATGGTTTGAAGAAAAACGTAGGGATGGCAGGCAACAGGCTGCGTTAGCATTCGTACAAGAACTTATGGATGCACCCATAGATAAGATTTGTATAGAGAATCCTGTTTCCATCATCAGCACACATATCAGGAAGGCATCGCAATGGATTCAGCCGTATCAATTTGGACATGGTGAATCAAAACGTACTGGCTTATGGCTCAAGAATCTGCCACTCTTAGAGCCTACGAATATAGTCGAAGGGAGAGAACAAAAGGTATGGTGGATGGCTCCATCAAAAGATCGTTGGAAGAATAGATCACGTACGTATACAGGAATCGCTGAGGCAATGGCCTCACAATGGGGTTAAAGGAGGACACTATGAATGATATAAACGAACGAATAAGAAATGGTCAGAGCCAATTGGTAGAAGTCAGAGGTGACACTGACACATGGGAATACTATCTACATGAAAGAATAGGAATCGTGATTAACCTATTCATCGATGATGGGTATCTACGCACAAATTTGTATTTCGTGCCAGAGGAACATGTAGCTAGGAACAACTGGCATAGCGATATGGTTGATATCAGCCATGAAAGGGAGGACGCATGAACATTAATGAATTAGATTTTGAATCGTTAGTAGAGGTGGCAACTGAGCTACGTTTCCTGGTAACAGCCAACGTCTACGATCCACTTGATCCACATATGAAATCAGAATTCCTAAAGGCTGATCAGCTATGGGATGAGCTATGCGATGCACGTTTAGAAGATCAGGTCACGATGCCAGGACAAGAGCTATTAAGCAAGGCACGCCGTTGTTTATGGGGCTACCAGGGCATATTAGATAGAGCCCTGTTTGCCAACAGGAGATTCCTAGCAGCAGCGGGGTTAGTTATCGATGGAGATATACAGCCATGAGCCTAGATGAAAAAGCATTAATCAAGATCGCAAAGTTTAACCACCTCAGCATTCAGTGTGTAGATACTGGCGAGTATAGAGTGATAGCTCCGATGATGTACGTCAGCCAGGATGGTGACATTCATAAGGAATTCTTTGAGTACACTGTCTATTCGCTAGAGGAACTACAGAGCAGGATCATGGATCTCGTATTGAAAATGTCCATGACTCCAGAGCAGGATGACCTGCCACTTTAAGTGTTGATAGGCTCCAACACTTGCCAACACTTCAGGCTTTAAGCAGTCTAATACCACGTGCGTGTTGTTGTTGGTAGTGTTGACTAGAAAATTTGAAAGAAAGAATGTTGTTGTTGTTGTTGGAACAACTTTCTATAGACAACAACAACAAACAGAAGAGGTGAATATGGTACATACTAAAACAACTTATATAGAAATGCGTAAGCCATGCAAGTATGGCTGCACTGACACAGATGAAAGGCCAAATACCTTTGGTGCGAGGGTTGATACCAATGGTCAGGCAACAATCTGGTGCGTTGAATGTGGTGAGTATCAATACAACGCTCCGAAAACAGAGCTAGGAGAAGATCAGCGTCACATAAAGACAAGGGATAACATCAAGCTATCAACAAGGATACGCATATTCATGCGAGCCAATGGCATGTGTGAATTATGTGGAGCTGCTGATGTAATTCTCCATGTGTCTCACATACTCAGTGTCGATGACAGTCGTGGTACTGATATCACGCCAGAAGAAGTGAACCATGACGATAACCTGGCGTGCCTATGCGAGGCGTGCAACATAGGTATGGGTAAATTAAGTTTCAATCCACGACTATACCTGAGATTGCTCAGAAAGAGGATGATGAATGATTAATCTACTGGCAATTCTTGAATATTTATCAATGGGACTATTCATACTATTGGCAGTCGTGGTAGTATTAGTACACTAAAGGAAGGAGGTGATCACATGCCATACGCAGATCCAGAAGAACAAGCAGCATATTACAAGGGATATCAATCCAAGGAAAACTTGTGGAGGCCGCTGGTATTCAAGCGTGACTTTACCGATAAGCACATTCACGCATTACGAATACAGTCGGAGATAAACCAGGTAACCATATCTGAACAGATAGCAAACTATATCAAAGCAGGGCTACGTGCAGACGGTAGATTAAAAGAATAATGGGAGGGAACTATGGATGAACAAACACAAATAAGAATACATACAAAACAAGCTTCGACTACGAGGGGTAACACTGGTGAGTACTCAATTGAAACAATCAACGGCCAGTCATTAACTGATGAGAGCATGGTTCAGGCTGTAGCAAACCACAAACGACTCGTTGATCTCGTAGCAATAGCAATGGAAGGAGGTGATACAGATGCCATTTAACATAGACGATTACATAGAGGTGAAGGATCGGGTAAAGCAGCTTAAGAAAGATTACCCTGAATCAGTTATTCAGACTGATGTTATTGAACTGACTGACACAAGAGTAACAATCAAAGCATTTATCTACCTTGATAATGAAGGGAAGAAGCCAACGACTGGTCATTCCTACATGAATATTCCTGGTACTACTTCATTTACCAGAGGATCAGAGCTTGAGAATGCAGAGACATCTGCTGTTGGGAGGGCGATTGCAAATCTAGGCTATGCCATAGATAAATCTATCGCATCTCGTGACGAGGTACAGAGCAAGCAGGTAGAAGAGGGATATGAAGCTCCGAAATCTCAACGACCACCCCAACAGGGACAATACCTAGGTAATGCAAGAACCTATTCAGGGTCAGACACGCGACCAGTGTCACAAGCTCAGGTTGAAAAGTATATTCCTGGTATCGTCAGGGATTCAGGTAAGAGTGAGGATGAAGTACAAGCTATGCTTCGGTTGCTTGATGCAGAAACCTATTCAGATTTGACTAGAGATGCACTTGCAAAATTCGAGACAATGCTTAAAAATCCATAAGCTCATAACTCCTTAGTGGGTAAGCCGCCTTGGTGGGGGGCGGTATATAAATACTCCACTACCGTTTATTCAGGAGGTGACTATGAACACAATGATTCAGGCTGCATTGGATGCAGCCGATAGAGGATGGCCTACCTTCAGGCTAGGCTACAAACAAAAGACTCCCCTCTCTGGGAGCAATGGTTTCAAGGACGCTACTACCGATCCCGACATATTACGTGAATGGTTTAAGGATGTACGATGGAACATTGGCCTAGCCACTGGCGGACAATCACGTCTGGTAGTGGTAGATATTGATACTAAGCATGGCGGTGATGATTCAATCACTGCACTTCAGGGAGAGAATGGATTCCTTCCTGATACCGCAATGGTCAAGACAGGGAGTGGATGGCATCTGTATTACGAAACACCTGAAGGCGTGGACATCCCACCATCAGCAGGAAAGCTAGGACTTGGTATCGATATACGTGGAACTGGTGGATATGTTGTGTATCCGCCTTCAGTGCATCCTAACGGTAGTGTTTACCAGTGGTACAACGAGAGTGAGATTGCATCAGTACCAAACTGGCTGATAGAAAAGACTACTACCAAAGGAAAAAGGATCGGAGTACCATCAGCCCTTATAGGCAACATGATTCCTATGGGACAACGCAATCAGGTGGCAACAAAGATTGCAGGATTCTTCAGGAAGTATGGGTTTGAACAGGCTCAGATTATGAACCAGTTACGTGTACTACCATTTGAACACCCATTACCTGAGTACGAGCTAGGCATTATTGCCTGGAGTGTCAGCCGATATCCAAAGGAACATAGCTTTATTGAGAATGAATACAAGTTAGATTTGCATAATCTAGAGAAGGAGTTCTGATGGATTTCTACATACTACCCAATGGCAAGGGAATTTTCTTTGACCGAGAGATTGAGGAATCAGGTGGCAGCTTCATTCGATTTGAGGCTTCTGATCTACGCAAGACAGGTACTGGTGTACACGCAAAGGTTGTTCTCAAGCTTGATGACCGATTGCTTACGCATAACACATTCAACATAGAGCGTGATGATGAGCGTGTCAGGCTAACCAACAGTGCATACAAGATCCTGAGTGGCAATCAGATGCTAGCAAACCTATTCACTCAGGGGATGCTCAAGCATGACATGGATTTATTCTGCCTTCATGCATATCCACAATGGATAGGCCAGCAGCGTCCAACGTACATGGTTCCAGCAGGAGAGCGTGAGGCTCCAAGGTTCCTGATAAACCCACTGATTATTGATGGAGGTGGAACCATTCTGTTTGGCCCACCAGGAATGGGTAAGTCCTACATAGCAATGGCAATGGCAGTCAGTGTTGATGCAGGTGTGAACACCATATTCGATGTTGATCAGGCCAATGTCCTATTCGTAAACCTTGAGCGATCAGAGGAGAGCCTTCAGCGTAGGCTACTCAACATAAACAAGGGGTTGGGCGTGAAGGAAGACAGGCCAATGCTTACCCTGAATGCAAGGGGAAAGACCTTTGATGACGTGGCAGATTCCCTAGAAGAAACCATAAGGGCAGAGAAGGTAGAACTGGTGATACTGGATTCTATCTCTCGTGCAGGTATGGGTGACCTCAATGACAACAGGCCAGTGAACAAGATTATTGATGCCCTCAATAACTCCTGTAACTCATGGATTGGCCTGGCCCATGCTCCACGTAATGACTCTAACCATGTCTATGGTTCCATTCACTTTGATGCAGGTGCTGACATAGTGGTCAAGCAGATCAGTGACCAGAAGGAACGATCACTAGGAGTAGGATTGCAGATAACCAAGGTGAATGATGGAAGCAAGAAAAGCCCTATGGTACTAGTAGGGTTTGAGTTTGATGAGATAGGTCTTACTCATATATGGAAACCAACAGTCTCAGAATTCCCTGAGCTACTCTCAGATATACCCAGGAGTACAGCAGAATTAATCTGCACCTATCTTAATGATGTTACCTCAGCTTCAACCAATGATATCCATCAGGCAATTAATAAAGACAGGTCAACAATATCAACCATCCTCAACAATGATCCTAGGTTTTTATCAGCAGGGTACAGAGGTAAAGAAAAATTATATAAGTTGCTAGATACAGCACCATCGTGGGTGAAATGATGACGAATGCGTGTACTGACTAATGCAAACACTTAAAGGTTTTTCAATATGTTCTGGGATAGGTGGATTAGACATAGCATTCCAGAGCGAGTATATAGGAGTACAGACAATTGGTTACTGTGAAATCGAACCCTACGCGCAAGCCATCCTACACTCTAGAATGCGAGAAGGATGGTTGGATTCAGCCCCCATCTGGCCAGATATCAAGACACTGGAAGAATCCACTATCGGCAACGTGGATATTATCTATGGTGGAATCCCCTGCCAGCCTCACTCAATTGCAGGCAAAAGAAAACGTGAGGAAGATGCCAGAGACTTATGGCCTGACACCTATAGGATACTTAGGGATGTACGACCAAGATTCTTCTTCTTGGAAAACGTATCAGGCTTCTCTACTAGATCTGGGGAAAGTCCTGCCTTCGCTTGGAGAGTCCTTGATGACCTTACCCGAATCGGGTATGACGTGCGATGGACACATGTTGCAGCTAAAGAAGTGGGCGCACCCCACAGAAGAAAAAGGTTCTTCCTCTTGGCCTACACCAGATGCGAACCCAAGCACTTATTCGAATGGTTTCATGGGGAAGAACCTGAGACAAGCAGCAGCGGATTTCCTCCCGATTCAGAAGATAGCCAGCAATGGCAATTTATCCTTAAGCGATACCCACAGCTCGCGCCAGCAATTGAATCCAACCTTCGTGGAAGGGTTGATGGGCTTGCCGTTGGGGTGGACAAGTATAGAAGAAAGCGTTTGGAAGGACTCGGTAATGGAGTCGTTCCACAACAAGCAATACAAGCATGGTTAACACTGACTAATGATTATTCACTTACATAGACTGCCTGATCCTGCATTGAATCCAAACAAGCGGCTTCACTTCTACAAAGTAGCTGCCGCTAAACGCAATGCAAAAGAGGAAATGATAGCGAGGGTCATTGAACAGGTGAAGAAGCCCTATACGGCCTTTAAAAAGGCTCAGGTAACTATAACTTGGGTTGCCAAGGACAACAGAAGAAGGGATGTAGATAACTTATTTGCATCCATGAAGCCATACATAGATGGCATGGTTGCCTATGGAGTACTGACTGATGACTCAGCCGATTTGATTTCCTATACGTTGAAATACGAAAAGGGGGACGAGAATGACACGATTATTGAAATCTGTAACGACAATTCAGAGTGATAGCTTCAAGCAGATTGCTTCTGATTTCTCAGGAATAACCTATACGAGTGGAAGGATGCAGCCCTATGCAATATGGGAAGAAGGTTCTCTTATTGCCTACGCTAAATCAGAGGCTCATGCACTCGAAACACAGAGGAGGCTATGTCATGTCTGGTCGTAGTTATGCTGACAGCCAACTCAGACACTTTGCGAGCAGGGTCTACACCATTAATATAAAACTCTACCCTCCATACTCTGATGAATGGACTCTCAACCTAGAGGTAGAGCCAGTGATCTTTGAGGTAATACTTATTCACAAGCAAAACCCTGGTGAGTTTTCGTATGTCGTGGATGCAGTCTCCTGCAACTGGTGGCCTGAACGATTAAAGCTACGTAGTAGTTCTGGCAAGGTTAAAAGGAAAACACGAGACAATATCTATCAGGTTCTTGAGTTACTCCAACGAGGGCTTGAGCATAAGATGATGCCTGGTGCGGTCATAGGACTGAAGGATCGACATATATTCGATGCCGTGAAGTACGCACCGCATAGGTGATAGGTACTTGACTCGTGCAAATACCTACGAGTATTCTTAACCTGTTCATAGTGTAGCCTATATACATCGAGTCACCTCCGATATTAGGCAACCTCTATAAGCCCCCCTCTACGCGCCGAGGGGGGTTTTATTTTGTCTGAAGAAATCTACTTACTATTTGGTGACGTAAGTATGCCGAGCTTTGAGCCAAACTTAGCCCACTCGCCAACGGTTACCCTGCCATCCTGAAGCATCTCCACTCCATAGGAGATCGCCTCCTGCCTTTCGGCAGATGTATCAAGGCGATTGACGATCCTCTGGCCGAGGATGATCATCTCCTTATATTCCTTTGGCATAAACGCTAGTAAAAACTTCATAAGTCCCTCCTAAATTTCCAAACTAATCCTATCCCTGTAGCTATGGTGGCAATTACTATTCCTATAATTGCACTCAGTGAGAAGTAGCCCCTCATACCTTCACCTTCTTCTCCGGCTGATGCATCATGCAATAGATACTTGGCTTGAGGCGTTTCTCTTCGCACCTCTTACCATCCCCATTTCGCATAACGCACCGCTTCGGATGGTTCTTCATTAGCTATCCGCTGCGAGAGTAGCTGGCAATGCAACTACAAATTCGACATTGTTTGTGTTCGTAATATTGCTAGCGGTCACTGAGTTCTGTATCTCAAAGTCCTTGTTTGCTAGCCCATCACCCTCACCAATCATGTTGTCTAAGATGGATATCTTCCCAGCCTTTATGCGATGAAGCCAACAAGCACCACCTCTAGTGTAGGCATTGCTTATCCTTAGCTCATCAACTTGTCCATTAGTCCCTGATGTTGGTGGTGATATCTGGATGCGGTCATACATGCCTGATGTAGTACTCATGGTCGTAGAGTGGTGTCCCATATTCACACTTCTAGGAATGTGCGACCCTGCTCCCATTGCCAGTGACTGACCATCACTTACGTTTGAATCAACTACAAGCTCTCGTGTTTGTATGCTAGTCATGAGCAGCGTATCGCAACGATTCTTCTCGAATATCAAATGACCTACGATTAGCCATGTATCCACGTCACCCCTACCGCCTACATCTATAGCGGTGGTATTAGGAGAAGGGATGCTGGAACCAGCGAACACATTTCCTATGGAAACTGAGTCGATTGACAATTCCTTTATAGCTGTTGCACCAAGGTCAACCCTCAGCGTGTTGAACTGCTCATTCCATACAACAGGTATCTCCCTAGAGGTATCAGTTACATACTGACCTGAGTCACCTCTCGCAAAAGACTTCTCTGTAAGGATGGTCTCGTTAACCACGACACCACCACCTATAGCAGAGGTTCCTATCAACAATGAGGCAGCCATCTGTGGCGTGAAGCCCATTTTCAGGAGTAATGTGTAGGGAGATTTAAGCATCATGAAAGTGGTCTTCCACTTCTGTGATTCCTGCTCTAGGTAGGTCACCTTATCGAGCAGCCAGTTACGTGCCTTCACTAGGCCACGATACGTCTTCACTGGCACACGCCATAGGATGCCAGGCGTAGCTAGGAATGCCAAAGCTAGGTGCTTTGCGAACAGCCAGATAAGTTTGAATGGTGCAAAGAGAATTTTTAGTATCCAGTGGACAGCCCACTTTATAGCTCTTGCGTGTAGCTTAGTCAGACTCGTAACGATTATCATAGTTCCCTCCCATTAAGCGGCTGGGAAGCAGGGATCGCGAGGGACTGCGCCCCTCCTCCCCAGCCACCAGCCTATTTGCCAACCTTCTTCATTGCCTTTTTATGGGCAGCAGTAAAGGTTGATCCTTCTCGCATAGCCTTACGCATCTCAGTCATGTGTTTTTGACTATGATGCACACTATGCTTTTTGAGTGTACTCTGTTGTGTTTTAGTTAGTCTAGCCATTACTTTTACTTCCTACCTTTAGCTGTCTTCTTAGACTGCTGGAATGCACGAGCAGTTGGCGCACCCTTACTACCAGGTTTACGCATACGCTCACCAGAACCTGATGCTATCCTCTTACGCTTGGCATGTATGTTTGAGTACAATCCTTTTTTTGGCATTACCATTTCACCTTGTTAGCCCAGTATGCTGCGCTCATCTTTCCTTTAGCTATATTCTTACCATGCCTAGCCTTGAAGCTTCTGGATCTTGGGGTGTTTGTCCTGTCTCCTGTTACTCCCTGCTGGCCGAATCGAATAGTCTTTACCTGATCACCAGACTTAGCAACCACTACGTGTGATTTCTTAGGGTGACTAGGAGTACGCTTGGGTTTGTTGAATCCACTGACACCTGCTCGTTTCAATCGTGGGTCTGCCATTACTCAGCCTCCAAAACCTTCATACCAAGGGCTATGATTCCACCAATAGTTGCGGTACTAACCTCTGGTACTCCGTAGTACAGTCCTACACCAGCTAGGATTCCTAATACAAGTATCGCTAAGAATATCTGTGGTCTAAATTTGCCTATCATGTTGTCCCCCTAGAATGTAACTCCGTTTATTGCCTGACCATCTGTAGCGGTTACTCCTGCTACATTTGCAATTGATGAGAATGCTACCCCACTTACGTTATCAATATTTGTTACAGGTGCAGCGTGTGTAACCACGAGTTTAGGATCTTTGCTCGTCGAAGCTGTGTCTGCCGAGAGCATTGTGCATCCTGCCCCAGAGGTGGCTGCCGATGGTTCCGAGTTCGCCCTGTCTGGTTCCCAACGCATAGCAAACTTGCTTACGCCTGCAACTGCTATTGTTCCGTATCCTGTTGAGTTCAGAGTAATGTCATTGTAGGTAGATGAGTCAGTAGTAACAGCGTCTGATTCTATCGTGCCAAAAGAAGTTGTTCCTACATTGTCAAAATCAGCAGCTACCAGTGCAGTATTGCTAGCAGGGCTTGAGGAAACAATGTTAAAGGTTAAATCAGCAGCAGTTGCAGTAGCAGCAGAAGAAGTAAAGCTATAAACAGCAGCCGAAACAACTTGACCACTTCCTATCGAGGAGGTGTCAAAGAGCATGAAGCTTCTAAGAGCGTCTTCCCATTGTTCGTCCCCTCCAGTCCTTTGAAACCATGTGTTGTTGAGGAGAGCATGTGAATCCCGAACTATGCCAACTGATGCTACGGAAGTACCATCATCACCTTGTACAGTACTCCAGTTTAGTCTCGTATCCAGCCCCTGATGCCCGATGTAGCCGTCAACGCTCGAACTTTCCACATGACTCTGCGGCTGTACAGTCGTGGTAGCACCACCCATAGGCACTGCTAGTTTCCTGCCGTTATGCACAACGTACTTGGGTACAAAGAGAGGATGCTCCAAGCCACTGACTATCTCATCCCACCTGTGCAGTAGCTTCCTAAAGTAGACTGCCCTGGAGTGGAACTCAGTCTGGTACTCACCCTTACCTATAATCCAACGGTAGTACCAAGGGCCAATCTCCACGATGGTTGGTAAGTCTCTGGATATATCAAACAAATCCCTGCCGTGGTCGGTGTTAACAAGACCAAGGAGGGATGGCTGATAGAATTTAAACCACTGTTTATCGTTCATGCTTCCTGCTCATCTATGGCTGTACGTGAGCCAGTTACATAGTTATCTTCCAGTATCTTGTTCAGGTTTGCTATGTGGGTAGACTTGGCAAGCGTCACCTGTAGAGGGCCAGCAAGCCTAGTAGTCCTCCTGTACCGTGTGACATTAACTTCCTCTGAGCCATCACCATTAGCTTTATCACGCCACTCAGCAGCAGTGGTAATGTCACCCTCAAAGACTGAGTAGGTAACAACGTAGTTGCTCCCACCGTCATCGTATAGACCCTGTATTTTGTAATCGCATCTACTCATTATGCATGCTCAACTAGTGTCAGGCTTGGGTTGATGAATACGCTACGTACTCCTACCGCAACTCCCATAACCTGTACAAAATCACCATCATCACTTGGTCTGGTGGCAGTAAGATTACCGTCAGATTCAGGGGCATATACCTCTGCACCTGGTGTTAGGTTTCCACCAAATCCACCATCATCCCTGTATATACCATGCGTCAGGACACGTACAGAACTTCCTGCACTGCCCTGTGCCTCGATAGCTACGCCAATTGCTGGCATGGTTCCTGCTGCTGTGGAGTTAGCCCTTCCTACACGTCCTGTAGTAGAGCTTACGTACACTGCATCCCACTGCGTAATGGCTTCTGCGGCTAGGAATTCAATTACGATACCTTGTGCTTTATCATCTGTCGCAGGTGTACCTGCTGCTGATTCAAATTCCATGAACTTACTATCAGCAACTGCAACACCTTCACTAGTTATGTTAACTATTTGTGCATTGTCAGCATCAAAGTGAATCTCATTAGCAGTTTCAAAATCTATCTTTGTTTGTGCGTCCTCACCTATGACATAATCATCTGCCAAGAGTGAGTTGGTGTATGCAAGGTCTGTTCCATCAGTGGCTAGTGCATAACCTGCTGTTCCTACTGCAAGTGCAGCAGGGTCACCACTGGCATCACCGTAAATAATCTTACCTCTGGCTAGACCAGCCATCTTTGCAAGGGTAACTTGGTTATCAGCTATGTGTGCCGTATCAATAGAGCCATCGGTATAGTGTTCGCTGTCTAATGCATCGTCAGCTATTTTTGCATTAGTAACAGCATCGTTAGCTAGATGGGCAGTATCAATTGAACCATCCGTGTAGTGTTCACTGTCTAATGCGTCATCAGCTATCTTCGCTCCAGTTACAGCGTCCGCTGCTAGATGAGCAGTATCAATAGAGCCGTCTGTATAATGCTCACTGTCGATAGCATCATCGGCTATCTTTGCCCCAGTTATGGCATCAGCAGCTATATAAGAACTTGCTATAGCAGTTCCATTCCATGTACCAGCAGCGATTGTGCCTGAGTCTGCTATACCTGCTGAGAAGGTAGTAGCCTTCGCCACGGTGATGGCCTCAGAGCTATCAGTCGTAACGAATGTTATGTAAGCGTTGTTGGCTTCCTCTATTATCAAAGCACTGGCTTGGTTGTCAGGTATCTTGATGGAGTTCTCACCTGCGTTGGCGAACTGCAATGCACCGTCTGCCCCACCTGAAAGAGTCAGGTCTCCAGATATGTCCGCTGTGCCATCAATATCTAGGTTGGCAGCTAGCTGGAGGCCAGTGGAGTCAGTGATAACACCGTCAGTTATTACCGTGTCACCGAGGGTGAAGTCAGTAGTCGCATCGACTGTTCCTGCGAATGTGACGTTTGCTCCACTAAACGTAGCAGCAGTGGTAGTCCCAGACTTGAGGATAAGGTTGCCACTATTGTTTGTAGCAGAACCAAACGTAGTCCCACCATCCTTAAAGAAAACATCTCCCCCATCTGCATCAAGAGTTAAATCTCCTGATACATCAAATGTCATGTCCGTTGCGCCAGCGGCTGTCGCGTTGATCGTAAAGACATCAGTCATTGTTCCGCCTACGCTTACGCCAAAGCGGATCTGACCATCCTCACTTCCATTGGAAACGTCAACTGCTTCTGCCGTTATACGTGCAAACTCATGGATGTTTCCTCCATCATCAGCTAGCTCAAACGATAGATAAATCTCGTCACCATCTGCACGAGTAGAGTTAGCACCCCTGAATATTGCAACCTTGTTGGATGCGTTATTCGTTAAATTCGTAACGGTTAATCCAGGAGTGGTGTTTCCTGTTGGGTTCCGTATATCTATTTCTTTTAGCTGTATCTGGTCATCCCAGTTACGGTAGCGAACACTCGCACCAGAGGTCACCTTGATATCGTAGCGATCCTCATCAGACTCACTGAACGACCATAGGCCAGAGCTGTTCGTGGTGGTAGAAGCCTCCTCAGTGCTTGTACCAGTCTCAAGCAACTGGACAGTAGCACCGCTTACGGCACTCCCTGAATCATCGAATACATATCCTCTAAAGTTAATAGCCATTATCCACCACCTAATCGAGAGTGATCTCTATATCTTAGTGCTTCCAAGACGTAATAGTCCGTATCATTGTACAGATCGTCTTCATCAATAAATATAAGTTGCTTACCTTCTCCTGCGAGTTGCGCTCTTGCCATTCTATCTCGTGCTGATGTTTCCACTCCGAATTGGTAATGGAAATATACTCCCTGTACGTTGATTGCGAGGTCTGGAGGATTACTGAAGTCAAAGTCAATGACGACTCCACCTTTTTGAATCCTGCCACCAAGCAGCGGAGACTGGTACGTAAAGTCCTGACCAGGAATCTTCCCAGCTTTTTGCAAGGATTCATAGGTAAGCCATTCGGGAACGGAACCTGTCCATCCTTGAGGTACTTGTACTGTTTCTGGGTTAATAGCCATGAATCACTCAACCACGATTATCCAGTCTAAGTCTTGATTACTGCCACCTGCATCGGCATAGAAGTCAGCAAAGGGAAGTGATGCATTTGTCTCAAGCAAATTAATCTCAGCACTGTCATTTGCAGATAATTCATATCCAAGCGTTGATGCAACAGCAGAATGTCCAAAGTAAATGACACTACTATTACCTGTACGAGCAGACACCTTGATGTACTTAACCTTGCTACGAGCATCAGGCGCACCACTGGCGGCAGACAAAGCCACCGCTGTTCCTGCGCTCGATACCCTAGATCTGTTTGCGTAAAACTTCATGGCTCCACCAGTGTTATGGATGTACTGCCACGTTCATCATAGCCTGTGTACTCAAGGCCAGTGGCGGCACGTACATCTACATAGTAGTTTCGTGTTCCCCCTGCATCATCCCTAAAAGTAAATTCACAAAGGGTTGTTTTTTCTATTGCTTCTACGAGTGCAGCACGTAATTCCTGTGGGTTTCTACCATTGTAATCACGATTGAGATCTATCTGGACTTGGTGTCCCCACTTGGCCTCTAGCTTCTTTCGGAATACCAGAACCATAGACACTACGTCAGGGCTGAGTTTTGTATTAGATCCCCTGCTCAGGGTGAGTTTAAATTTGATAGATCGAAACTCTGTACCTGTAGGGGTGTCTGAATCTGGGAATGAGTAGGTCGTAGTACCATCACTGGTTATTGTTCCAAGCGTTGTGAATGACTCAGTGTAGTCAGTAGCATACTGCACCAACACTTGCTCACTTGCAGAAGCATCTTCTACTTCTACCTTAAGCTGCATGGCAAGCTTGTCAACCTCAGTCTGGAACGCATCAAACCAAGGCGTTTCAATGAATCCACTAGATCCATACTGGAACTCTGGAACCTGTGAAGGGTTAACAATATCTCGTTGAAGTGCCATGTTGTACACACGCTCATGGAAGCCCCACCATACGCGGTAGTTAACCGTGCCATCTACACCTGATTTAAGGTTGCTAACATGCATAGAATCTATGGCTTTACCTGCGGTTGATGCTACCCATTTTGTTTCCCAGCCCATTTCGTTATAGCCAATAATAGAACTGTTTCCAGTGCTTGGCTCTATAACGAATGCTCCTATGTGGTTTGTACCAGAAGAGTAGTTCTGAGGTATCGCTGTTGCTCCTACTGATACAGGTGCAGTGGTTGCATCTATACCAGCTAGCAATTCATTATGCGTCCCTTCTAATAAAGAAACAGTACCTCGGTATGAGCTAGGCAATCCATCATCTCGGTCAGGGCCAACAGGAGTAATCACCGCTGAGTTACTACCGTTGATGTACTTATAGATACCCAACCCTGATGGAATGTACACACTGTCACGCCATTTGGTAGTGCTTCGCCCATTATCTGGGTGGGTAGGGAATGTCATCTGCGTTTCTATAAATCTAGAATTCTCTGCATCATGTGCAAATAATCCATCTAGTGTAGCTGCATAAATTATTGGTGTACCCATTGCATTACGTGCCACAAATAAAGCAGTTACATAGCTATTAGGCACTGGAAGTTTGCAGTCATTTATTTCGGTTCCTATTGTGTAGGCATACCAAAGTTGACCTGTATTATCTATTCCCCAAAGCCTGTCATCCCATGTTGCAAGGTACTTTGCATCAGTTGTATCTGTAGTCCAGCTTGAACCATCATCTGTATAGGTATATCCGCTTCCTCCAGAGTCAGAATGTGCAAAGACTAAATATGTTGTTCCACCTGCATCAGTAAACGAGATGCTGTCGGTAACCTGATCATTTATAGTAGCTACCGCTGAACCCCAACTATCTGATGCTTCTGCATACTTGTGGACTTTTGATGCACCGCCACCCTGAGTCCATACTGCATAGATATCAGAACCAAGTTCATTAATAGCTGTCACATTAGGTCCAGCTAAACCATGACTACAGGCGGCAGTAACATTGGCTAATCCAGGTAATACAAGGTGGTTGTTGTACCGTAACTGTAATGAGCTATACCACGCCCTGTTTACATCTGCGGCTCCTGCCATACGCTCTTTGCCAAGGCCACCTCTCCAGTCTGACCAGTGGATAATGGAAGAGTAAAGCTGTGAGTCCTTTGACGTGTCTCCTATGACCACCTTACTTGGGTATATAGAAGCAAGAACGCTTTGGACAGGTCTTGTTAATGGGTAGTAAACCCCATTCAGTACAATTTCATTTGGTTCTACTACTGATGCTGCCATTACTCAACAAGCCTCGCATCTACTAAGAGTGGGAATGAACGCTTCTCCTGCTCCGCAAGCCCAAACCAGAATGCTGCACGCTGTGCTGATGCATCAGGGTCAGTCGCATTACCACCACCAACAGAGGCAAGAGCCATGCCTGTTGCACGAGTAATAACATACTGATCATCTATCTCATTGGATGTTGAATCATCTGAAAGCAGTGATGGCTTTGCACCACCGACTAGTTTTATCAATCGATAGCCTAATGCACTCCTTGCATCATCATGTAGGATCAGGTCTTTCTCCTGTTTGTTGATATGCCATGACCGCTTATCTAGCTTTTCCCAGATAGCAGTGTCATTGGCTACTGCAACAATGTCATCAATGTTAATAACACAAGCACCAAGATCTGCATCATACTCAAGACCTACAGATATTATCGCGGTATCTAAATGTGGAGTTGCTAGAGACATCCTGACGAAAGTCCACGTATTGGCGGTCAAAGCTGGTATGGAAAGCGTCTCTATGGGGCTTGCACATGATGCAGAGTCATCTAATAAAAGCTTTAGGTTACCTGCACTCGTGGCTACCGTACTCTTTACCCACATTTCTATCGTGTCATATTTGGAAATATCTGCACTGGTAATAGAATCAGATATCAAATCACCTGCGGATGCACCATCGGCAATGGTGATTTTCAGTGAGCCAGTGCCTTGCTTCTTGTTTTGCGTATCAGATTCTTGAGTAAAGTCACTATCAGTTGCTTCATCAAAGGTAGTGTCGCATCGGTGAAGTACCTTTGCAGTTACCTTTGATCGATATTCAACCTTGTTAATCATCTGGAATGTTGATGGAATATCAAACCTTGCAGTGTAACCATCCCCATGCAGTGATACATCTTGCTTATAGGTATAAGCGTGACCTGTCGCATCTATAATCGCTTGGTTAATAAAGTCGTTGATACGCTGGGGAGGATACTTGTCATCCCATATTTCATAGGTATCAGACGATGCTACAGATGCTGAAGCCGCTGGCATAAATGTCAGTGTGAAGACATTGCTAGATACCGCAGAATCGGTAATTCTCCTAACAATGCCATCATTTGTCGCAGCATCTGCATCCTGGAGTATCAACCACTTACCATTAAAGCGGTCATTGCTACCAACTACAGCAGTGTTATCATCTACAGTTGTTGTAGTTCCACCAGATGCAGTTGAGGTACGCACCGCCCCAAGGTTGTATCCGATGGACTGTCGTAGCTGTTCACGAGTCCTTCCTTGGATTACTGCCATGCCTTCCTCCCACTACAGCATTAGTAAGATCTCTTCATCCTCATGCCGCTTTTATTTTTTCGATTTGGTTTCGCTGCGGACTTTATTGGTTTCTTCCGCATTGGTTTCATTCCGTATGACTTCTTCATTCCGTATGCCATTTGGTTTTTCCTTTAAGATATATGATGTTCTTATATCTTCAAGTTCTGACTCTAATGCACCAATAACTCTTCGTTGAATTATTATCTGCATTTCCCTAAAGGCTTCAGGCATTACACGAAATAATTCCTGAATATCCTCAACCGTCATATCTAGATTTGTCATGTCCCTCTTTGTCCCCCTAGAAATCCTTTGCATAATAAATCAAATTGTTTGAGCTTTCACGTCTTTTCTGTGCAGCCAAACGGATTTGATCCATTATCTTCCCGATCTCTTTTCTCTCCTCCATCGTGGGCGCACGTTTCTCGTAGCCCTCACGAAGCTTGGTCTGAAAGTTCTCGGTAGCCTCACCTATCTTCTGGTCAAGTTCAGCCTGTCCTTCATCAGGATGCTGAACAACAATGACCCTTTCCTCATGGGTAACACCCCATCGGTCTTTACCACGCAGGGTGAACCTGTGGTGAATGATAGGCCTGGCAGTCTCAACACTTAATCCCAAGGGGGCTGTCCCATTATGAACAGCCCCATTAGGAACCCATATGTTATGCATATGTCCCTCTTCCCACCAGCTCTTAGTATCGGATCTGCAAGTCAACCAAGGAGTACTCGGTTGAAGCAGCTACGTTGATAACACCACCAATGAGGAACTCAGCACTGGAGTCATCAGCCATAACGTCAACAGAACCATCAGTTGAAGAACCTGTCATTACGTTCTTACCTACGACAACCGTGCCGTTTGTAAGTACTGCAGCAGGTCCAGCAGTCTGGAACCATCCGTAGGAACCACTTGCAAGGTCTCTTGCAGGAATACCAACAACAACACCATCAATATCACTTAAATCGAATATTTCTGCTGCTGCATAGATGCTCTTAGCAAGACCAACCTCTGAAGAAGTTGTCAATGCTGTTGCAACAAAGTCATTCTCGAATAAGTCGATAGTTAGTGTTGCACTAGTTGCCGCTGCGGAGTGTCTCCAAATAGGAAATAGCTGTCCTTCACCAGCAGCATCATTGACGAATAGGTATCCATCTTCATAGTCTCCAACATCGCCTCTGATTCCTGTGTAATACGCAGAACCAGAAATAGCAGTAGAACCACCGTTGGTTACTGTGATTGCACCAATACCTGAAGCATTAGCGGCAACTGCTGCTGCGATAGCGAGGTCTTTAATGTGGTCAGATGCGGTAGCTTTTTGCATCGCAACCTTACCAGCAGTAATTGCCTCGCCTGTGTAACCGTAGTAGAAAACCCTACCATCAGGAAGAACAAGCCTTGTACCAAGTCTACGTTCTTTTGAAGTAGATGTGGATTTCTCCATCCCATAGTGTCCATTTATAGAAACTGGAAAAGACATAATGTCTCCTTTCTTTACAGGCTCAAAGTCCTGCGACTACCGTTATTAATATATCGTTAGGCACGGTAATCGTTACACCTAACTAAACTTCCACAACCACATCAGCAAACTCTGTAGAGGCTTCTGGCGTTTCTGTTTTCTCAACAGGCACACTCTTTGCTTCCTCTTTAGCATTTACTGTTGCTATTGCTTTTCTTTCAACGCACCATCTACAGGTGCAGTCGCCTCCAGGCAGCCAAGCAAAGCGTCCCATTCTAGACATTTTAAGAACATAGTCGGGACTGCTAGGGAGATTGTGTAATGCACTCCCGACCTCTGATACCACTAGACCTTCTACATTTAAGTCAGGCTTATGTAGATAGAACGTCATCTTAGGCGCACGATCATCAATAAACCCTAGTGAATAGCCAATAGTGGCTAGTTCCTGTTTTTGTTTGTTCCGCTGACTTATATCTGCCATGTCCCTCTTACCTCACGTTATTAAGATGTTGCGAGATCGCCAATTTCAAATTGAACGCCAGCACCTTTGGTGTCATCAAGTTCAAACACTCCGTAGTCAGCAGTCATTACGACTTCTGTTGCACGGAGAGAAGCGTCTCTTTGTCGCTCTGTTCGGGTGTCTACCGAAACAAGAACTGCAAGTGCAGACTTGTCAGCGATAACACCAATACCAGAGTCAACGCCTGATACCTTAGCAATGTTTCCATCCTCAAAGATAGAAACACCATTCATTGGGCGAAGACCACTGTAGAAGTTCTTCAGTAAGTCAACGCTCCATCCGTTGCTAAGTTCACCACCAGCGGTTCCTGCTACGGTTGCTGCTTCCTTGGAAAGGTTTGCAATCGCGTTTGGGTGGTGGAGGATGTAAAGCTGGCTACCAAATTTTCCAGCCTTGGCGTTGGAAATAATTGCCTGGGTGTTTGCCGCACTCATCAATCGGCCATCTGCGCCAAGCTTTGTTCCACCGTTAAGGTTGGTGTACAAAGCAATAACGTCAGTGTCCTTTTTCCTTGCCATTGCGTCACCGAGCTGTCGCCCAATGATTGCCATAACATTTGGAGAACTTTGCTTTACAAGCTTGTCGGTAAGAATAACCTTCGCACCAACCTCAGAAGCAGTGAGGTCTACGGTAGTCATTCCAATATCTTCCTCATCAATGATGTCTACACCATCAGTGAGATCGCTCATCGACATCTGACCGACCTTTGGAACGGTCACGGTCTTCTCACCTTTACCAAGGGTGAATCTTTCTATCAATGCCATAGCTGGAGCGTTATGCTCCTCCGTGTAACGTGCGGCAGCGATAATGGTTTTCTGGGCATTTTCTAAATTACCAGTCGTTGCTGTCTGTGCCATATAGCACCCCCTTCATTATAATCCTGCCGCTCGCTTTGCTGCGGCTAGTGCTTCTGGAGATCTGTCTCCTGCGTTGTATCTATCCAGCCACGCTTCTTCATTGGATACCGCAGTTACCTGCGATGTACCAGTGTCAAAGTTCTGTGGTGGAACTGATGCCTTTTCGTATTGGGCTAGTTTTGCTTCTAATTGCCCTATCCTGGACATCTCCTTCGCTCGAAGTTCCATCTCCTGTGGAGAGTTGTAAGGCAATAATTGATCTGCGTCAACCCCATGCAATTTGGAGTAGTGCATAGCTGCTCTATACCTACCTTGTTCGTGCAGTTGTGTTCGCTGCAAGTTAGCATGAAGTTCAGCTTCACGCCTCTGGAACGCCTGTTGCTGTGTAACAAGATGCTCAATTTGATCATCTGAGTACCCTTGAGTTTCAAGCTGTGATCGTGTCGCATTTGCTTCTTCAAGGATTCTTCGTTCCTGTTCCTGCTGTTGCTGCCACTGTGTCCACTGGTTTACCTGCTGCTGTAACGCAGCATTCTGCTGTGCCAAAATATCCACTTGTGGATCAGGCATAACCTGCGGCGTAGGTTCTGGCGTAGGTTCTGCTACAGGTGTAGGTGTTGGTGGTGCAGGTGGCGCATCTGTTACTTCATCAGCTACATCTACCTGTACGTTTGTTACATCTACAATATCCAAATTCATTGCATCCAATTCAGGAAAACCTGTAGATGGTGCAGCTTCTGCTGCTACTGCTTCTGGCTCATTCTGCATTGTCATGTCCCTCTTTCCTCCTAAAGCATTATTATCTTGCTAGATGGAGTAACTACACCAGTAGTCCCTCCACTTCTAGTTCTTCGTTCAGCGACTGGTATTGGCCCTCGTAACACTCCTATCTCAGGAAACATTACCCTTCGTAATCGTCCTATCATGCTTTCAATTTCATCTTCAGTTAACTCATTGCTAGCATTTTCTCTTATCCAGGCTACCCTTGCGTTAAATGTATCCATATATTCTTTTTGTCTTTCAGGAGTTAATAGACGACCTATCTCCACATGGATACCAGTTCCTGCACGAGCAACTGCTGCCTTCTGTTCTGGCGTAAACTTTGCAAGAAGCTTGTCTCGTTCAGCATCAATATAATCCCACCTGTCAGAGATAGCGGCTGCCTGTGCTTCTTTACTATCGTAAAGTTCATACCATTCATTTAATGCCTGTTTAATTGGGTCATCGGATTTCTTTCTATCATCCTCTATCCCAACAGATCTCTTGTATTCTTCCAGTTTGGCATTCATAAGTTTCTTCTGCTCGAAGTAAATACTTCGCATCTCGTAATCAGAAGCACTTGCTGCCCACTGTTTCATCATGGTTAGTTCAAACTCTTCTTGTAATTGTTCTTTTCTTCTGAAGAATAATCCCCAATCACTATTTGAATCTCTTGCTTCTAAGTTGTATTGATCCTTAACAATTTCTCCAAGCAAATCATTCTTTATCCATGACTCAGATATATCTCTCGTGGATACAGCATCAAGGTTAAATCGCTTTATTCCCTCTTCGACAGTTACATCAGCAAGCGTTGCCATAGAAGACCTAGCTCCTAGAAATCCAGTGGCTGCTGCCGCTGCACTATCACCTTCAAGTATTCCCTGTACTGCAAAAGGCATAAATGTTTCGAGTGTATACAGAGCAAGCTGTGGCATGGTTTCAACAACGTCATAAGGTGCTGCATTAACATCAAAGACTGCTTCCACAGCAGCACCACCAAAGTTCATTGCTGGCGCACCTCTGCTTCTTAGCACATGCAAAAGAGGATTTGCAAACTGATCAGTTGATTTCCACTGAGCTAGTGGTTCAAAGTCACCCTGTACTGCACTATATGAAGCATGTACAAGTTTTGCATGCATCGAAGCAAGTGATCTCCAGAATCCACCAATTCCATACCACTCATCTCCCATCTTTATTGCTAGAAACTTTTTACCTGATGTAGGGTTAACAGACTGCATACTCATGTTATGAGCCTGTTCATGCGAATATCCTTGGTTGGTGTAATAGGTATAGCTTGCAATATAAAACGTACTCATGCTGACTGTAAGAATTGATCCAAGATTATGCAAAGCACCTACTGCTTTTGTTATCTCTGCAAAGTTTGTAATATCTTCAGCACTAAGTTCTCGTCCTTCTCTTCGTGCCTGAGCCATTGCTTTCTGCAAAGGCGAGTCTCCAATCCTTCCGCCAGTCATAGCATAGCGGAGATATCCTGCATCCCTTGTCTTTGCAATGTGGTAAACACCTCGCATTGCATCAGCAAATACAGATGCAGTTGCCCTTGTCAGGCGTGGAGATAATCCAACCCAGAAGTTTTCAGTAGTCTTTGATGAAACACTTCTTCCTACATCAGTTGTATTAAATGCACCTGTTAGATTTGATATCTCATGTTTCAGTGATTGCCTAGCTTGGTTACTTAAATTACCATCTGCATCAACATACTTGCTCTTTAAAATTTTATACCAGTGGGCTCGGTTCATCAGTGATCCAGCGTTATATGACCTCTGGAATGCACTGACAAACCCACTTCCTAGTTTTCTAAATGGATTTTGCGTACCCATGTTTACAGGAGTTTGTAAATAATCCAAGTAAGAACTAATATCAACAGACCCATCTCTTCTCAGGAATCGATAGACCTCATGATCACCAACCCCAAGTCCCATATCAATAAGCTCAGTAATAGTATTACGAAGGTCTGGATCTCTTTTTAATGCGCCAGCTAACCAGTTCGGGTTATATGTTGCTGATATTTGATATCTTGTTACATCAGCCCACCTTGCAGGATTTCGGAATAAGAGTGGCAAACCTATAGTCATCGAGAATGCAAGGTCAAAACCTGTAGAGGTAAACCGCCAAAAGTCAGCAACGTATGAAAGGCTTTTAGCAGTTCTACCAGGTCCTGGAAATAAACGACCTGTGCCGACTAATCTTTCCATCCCCTCGAAAGCTCGTTCCATATTCACAAGGACACGAGCGTCAACAATCACATCTTGCATATTAACCATAGAAAGCTCTTTAACCCTACTCATTCCCATAATATGGTTTAACTCTACAAAGGTAAGATTGCCATCTTTATTATTTGCATAAAACATTCTGCTAGGCCAGTTAAATGCTTGAGCGGCAGCAGTTCCAGTTTTAGTTAATCGCTTTCTAATATTATTATTTGCCTGAGTAATGGCATTGTTATATGCTTTTTCGGCTGTTCTTAATTTACTTTCATAAATCTCATCAATCCTTTGAATAGTTAATTTACCTTCATCAAGCATTTGATCTCTTTCATCAGATGCTTTCTTTTCTAAATCCTTTTTCTTTTTAACTGCTTTATTTATTCTTTCTTGAGCATTTTCAATAAGCCTCTTACCAGCAGGTGCTATATTTTTAAAATCCTTATCTTTAGCCAGCCTTGCAAATTTATGAACAAGCGTTTTTGTATCCAATCCAAAACTATACTCGGCTAATTCATCTGTAGCCCCTGTGGCAACATCACGAAATTCTTTTAACACTTTAGTGGTCAATGCTTCTTTTGCTAGCAAGGTGATTTGACTTAATAAATTAAACTCATACCCTTTAGTACCAGGCCCAGCGGCTATACCTTCTGCTATAGATTCATAAAACCGTTCTCTTGTTTTATCTGTTTTTGTTAATGCTCTTCTGCCATTCCCAAACGAAGTAACTTCCCTTCGCATAAATCTTCGCCCGTTGCTTTTTACTTGAGATAGTAAACTAGTTTTGTCTACATTTATAACATCATCAAGCTCGTCAAATATATCTCCTATTTTATCAAGCGTCTTTCTTGTATGTTGCGATCCATACATAGTTGTCTTGTTAAACAGTTCATCAAATAATTGTTCTCGCCTAGCAAAATCTAAAAGCTTGCCATCTTTATCAAAAAACAATGTTTGATAATCAAATGTTTTCTTTCCATTTATTATTTCACCATCAAACTGTTTATATTTACCCTTTACGTACTCACCAGTTTCTGGGTTATATTTTCGATTTGAAGTAAATAATCCCTTAATATCTGCAAGGATTCCTTCCTTGTAATACATATGTGCGTGATACATTTCATATAAATCATTTGCATAAACAGCCGATTCATCTCCTCGTGCTACGGCATCAAGGTATTCCTGTTTACCCCACTGACCATTTAATGCATTGTCTGGACCGTTATACAAAGGATATGAATCATAGAATTCATTAGTAATTGATCTTCTGGAAAATGCACCACCTGCCTGTCTTCCAGGCGCACTTAGAACAATCTCCTCTATAAAACGATGAGTATCATTTAATGCCCTTGCTGGTATTGATTGAAGTTTTGATTCAGCAGCAGCAGTTACCATCCTTGCCCAGCTATTAGTAACCCACCATTGGTTTACTGAACCAATAGTTGCATCAAGAAACTTTGCTACATTTTTGTGGAAAGATCCTACCTCTGAGCCACCAAGGACTCCTTTGGCAACCCAGTTTGCAATTAATGAACGCTCTGCTGCTTGCTTAAATCTTATTGCAGCATCAACAATGCTATCTACAAAACCAGAAAGGAACTGCCCTTCAGTTCTTATTTCAATATCATCACGAGCTTCCTTGGTGACATTGCTTATTGGGTTAGTTGTTTGATCACCATTAAAATCAGAAGCTGGTTCATTCTTTGTTTTTAAACTTAAATCTTTTCCTGACCTTTGAGCAACAGGATTTTCATATGTATCTTGAGCAATCTTCTGGATATTTTCTGCTGTCTTTGCTCGCGTCCTACGTGTTTCAGCAATACTATTTTGAATTTCTTCTATTCGTTCAGGAGACAAAACTTGTTTTTGAGCCTGTGGAATTGTAACAAACTCAACACTAGGATCTGACTTGAGATCACTAAGCCTGTCTATTACTTCAGCATTTGCTAAATCAGGGTCATCAAGGATTTTTTTGTAAGCATCAATGTCACGCATGGTGAGGCCGCTTACCTTTTTTCTAGCAATAACACTGAGCAAGGCAGCACCTGTTACTTCCCTGCCAGCTATGTCATATGCCTGATTAAGAATATTAAGTATTTTTTTCTTTTCAATATTTATTTCTCTTGATAATTGAGTCCTTTTAGTTCTTGCTTCTCGTAAATTAAATGCACGAGTTCCTTTTAAATCTTTATCTTGTTCTCGTATTTTTTTAATTGCATTTTCTTTTTTAAGAGCTTCACCTGCTTTTTCTTTAATTGCATCTAGAGCGTCACTCATATCTTTTCTAAATGCTGAAGGAATACCGCCACGGATTGCATCTCTTTTATTACCATCAACAGCATCCCAATCTGGATTTATACGAATATTTGGATTGCCGTCAGGTGCAGTACCAGCACGCCTGACAATGTCATCGCGAGCTTTAAGTGCATCGTTTACATCATCCTGCGCTTTATTAAATGCTGATTCTGCATCATCTATTTGTTCTTTATATTGTTTTTCTAAATTTTTTATTTTATCGTTTGCTGTATTTCTATTATTAATTTTTGTAGCAAGTTGTCTTGAAATAAGCCTTTTACCTGTTTCTGCTTTAAGAGAAAGCAATGCTTTTTCAACTTTTGCTGCCGCTGCTCGTGATGCTCGAACTTGGCGAGTTATCCAGTTTTCAACCTCGCCCTCAAAAACTTCAACTTTCGTTATCTCTGCATCAGGATTTGCACGGCGTTCACTTTCAGCTACATCATCAGCTAGTCGGTTTGCTTGTATTGGGTCTTTTGCCTCAATATCTATCTCTGCATCAGGAGTATTAACTTTAGCCTGAGCCTTTTCAGGGTCAGGTAATTTCTTTGGTCGAGCCATCCGATAAAGTTTTGTTGCCCCTTTACCTAAAACAACATCCAATGGCAACTCTGCTGCAAGCCTTCCTACATCAAGCCTGTCTATCTTTGCCTCTGGCCCTGCAAGCCAGTCAGGTAAATCAAGACCCTCTCCAGGAAGATCCCAAACCCAACCGCTTTCAGCTTCAGCACCTGCTTCAAGCCCTGCCCATGTCCTTGCAATCCAGTTCTTGTCAGCGTTCTCTGCGCTATTGAAAGCAGTTTCAAATGTTTTTTCTAATTCCTGCTCACCAGGTAAAAGCTTTTGTATTCCATACAGTGTTGAGGTTGCAAATGGATCATAGATGTTTTCACCAACCCATCCTAATGCACCCAATGCTTGACCTATTAGTGGCGCACGGACAGCGGCCCCAAGGACTCCACCGCCCTCGATAAATCCTACATCCCCTGGTTCTCGTGGAACATCTGGGTATCTCCATCTATCCTCTGGCATAGGGGCAGGAACAACGCCTTGTGGTGTTGTTGGTGCGGTTTGCGTTTGGGTTGTACCAACGCCTATGGCAGCAAGAAGAGTGGCATCATCACGCACCCCTTGATCCCAAAGAGCTTTCATCTTTGCTTCTTGTTCAGGAGTGAACGCCATTAGTAGGTTATCCATCGCGCACTAGGCGCAAACATCCTTTGTCCCATTGGACCCGCTCCATAGCCTGACCTTGCATATGGGCTTTCTCTTCTAAATCTGTCGTATCCTGTGAATCTTCCTAGCTGTCCACCTGCACCAGTCATCGGTTGCTGGAATACATCCTTTTGAAGAAAGTCCTGGAACCGCATCGTAGGCACATTGCCCTGTCGCATCTGCCGTGCAAGCTCACCAATATACTCACCCTGAATCTGATTAAACTGATTCTGGTAATAGCGGCGCATAGATGGAGTCATCTGCGTCTGAGGGTCTTGCAAGAAACTCTGATAGAGCGCACGAGGCTGTGTTTCTAGGAAATCATCAAAGTTTAGAAAGTTTTGTTCAGCCATGTTATCCCCCTAATCCTCCTGGAGTGAAGCTAGAAACTGCTTTTTGTCCTGCTGGAGATAGATAATCTTGAAAACCCTGACTTACAGGAGTATCAGCAAACAGTGACAGCAAGCTTCGCTCTGGTTGTGCAAGCATTGCATTTTGCAGTTGCTGTGCTATTCGATCCCTTGCGCTTGCCCTGAAGTATGGAGACATCTGCCCAAGTGTTGGAGCAGCCAATGCTCCTATTAATCTTCTATTTGTTGGGTCTTCAAGGTTGCCAAGGTAAGAGAGCAGTTCCTGCCTGTAGGGATCGGTAGTCCTTGTTCTATCTTGTAATGTAGAAAGCAGGTCAGCTTGTTGCGCTCTGAGTTGTTCACCTGAAAGCCTACCCAAGCCAGACGCTCCTCTAGCAAATTCTTCAAACCCAGGCTGGAATCGAGGATCAGCTCCTCCTAATGCCTGTTGTGATGCTTGAGCTAGTTCCAATGCATACCGTGGTTCTATGACACGATTGAAGTAATCCTGAACACCCTGCTGTCCAAACTGCGATAGCTGTGGTGTTTGAATTGGGTTTCCTGCTGCATCAGTAAGGAAATCGCCTGTTGCTCCCAAGCGTGTGAACTGCTGAAAAGGACTTTGCAATCCATACAATTCACTTTGTAATTGCTGTAGTCCCATCGGAGTTGTGGCTTCTGAAAGCCTAGCCATTCGCTCTGCAAAGGTTTCACCTTCAGCCGAAGCTAGACCTGCTGGTCTTGCTGTAATTTTATCTAAATTAATTGGGTCTGGAACAATTCCACTTGGAGGTTTTTCACCTGATAAACCTGGATCAATAGGTACTTTACTGACAGGAGGTTTTTCACCAGACGGTGTTGTAAATATCTTGTCATTTTCTAAATATTTACTAACACTCTCTGGACTCCACCAGTTAACATCTAAATCAATCTCATCAGAAGTTAGGCTAAATGGTTTATTTAAAAATGCATTTTCGTAGGCGGTCTGGCTTTTTGTAATTCGCTTATCTAAACCTGCAAGCAAATCATCATAGACTCTTACATCATTATTCAATCCAAGTATTTGATCATCATACTCTTTTAATTTTGCTTTATGAACAACTTGATTTGCCGCAGTATCACGAAAAGCCTGTTGTTTAGCATCCCATTCAGTAGCTATGTAATTACGTTTTTGATCTTCAATATTTTTAACATTGGCTTCTCTAGCTTTTTTCTCTTTTTGAATCTGTAAGGATCTATCCTGTACTACCGTTGAATACCAAAATGCTTTTATATTCGGAGCAACAGTCTCCAGTTTAATCAACTCTAGCCAGTTAACAGGGACATTTCGCATATCACCGTTTTCACCAAGAGAAGCAACTCTTCCGAACGTGCTTGTCATATAAGCACCTGCATCACGTCTTGCTTGAGCTTCAACTTCAGCAAAGTTATAGGTACTTTCTCTTAGTTCATCTGGGTCAGTGCCTTGTGGTCCATCATCACCGTTATCATCACCTGCAGCGGCGGCAGCAGCGGCGGCAGCGGCTTCTGCCTCTGCTTTTGCCTTGGCTTCTGCTTCTGCTCTAGCTAGTGCTTCTAATCGTAATCGTTCAGTTGTTGCAGCAATTGCAGCATCGCGGTCTTCTGCACCTTCGGGGTCTTGCTCCCTCATGTACAGCATTCTTTGCCTTGCGCCCTCAGAAGATTTAGCCCAGTCATCAAAGGTATCTTCGATATTTGTTTCTGATGTACCTACTCTGAAGTTTCGTGATAGTCCCTCATAGTCAGAACCCTCAACACCAGTCCATGTCTCAAAGCCTGGCGATCCAGCGGTTGCGCCTGTGTTTACAAAATCTCCAAACGAAGCAATTTTCGTTTGGCCTGTATCTCCATCGGAATCTTCTGCATCCCAGCCTTTTTTATTTTCATTAAGGTATTTGGCTAGCCATCCGCCAGCGTTATCAGAAAGATAATCATTGATATTCCGTGGAGGGTCATCATCCTCGGCATCCATGTCATAGGCATCAAGGGCTTGTTGGGCAAGCCTTCGGATTCTTGAACGCTCTTCGTAGGGTAATGAGTAAAAATAATCTAGTGGATTCATACTACAAACCTCCTGGACCAAACGTGCCTAGTTCTTCGATGCCCTCTGGTCCTCTTGCTCCTGGCCTAGGTGTACCAGGCATTGGTGACATTGGTGGTACTGGCTCTGGTGGAGGGCCACCCATCATAGCATCAGGCATTACCTCTGGTTCCATGCCCTGTGGAGGTGGGCCACCAGGCATTCCACCACCCATCATGCCGCTCATCTGGGCATCAGCTTGCTGACGCTGGAATAATTTCTGTCGCATCATGAACATCAGTTCACCCATGTATATCTGGGCTAGGTCCATGCGGCCTCTGTCCTCTGCACCCTTCATCAATGTCATGAGTGTTGCCTCTGGCAGCATTCTTTCTGCCATCTGTGCATTGATTGCATCATCGATACTCTCTGCATCCTGCAATCCGAGGATCTGGTCACGGATATACATGTCAGGCAGCAATGGTGTCGGGCCTTCTCGTGCCGTCTGAGCCATTGCGTACTTGGTCATATCGTCCTGTGGTAGCTGTGTGATCAGTGATATCTCGGTATCACCTGCCCTGCGGACAACATCAGGGGTAATCATCTCTGAGAAGTAGGTGCGGTTCATTGCCCTGCCGCTCAGTGACATGGGTTCAAACCTGTTTGTCAGGTACTCATCAACGAGCAGCATGCAAACCTGCTTATAGACATTTTCCATAGCCTCAAGCCTTGGGTTAATCACCGAAGCGATACCCTGCCTGAGCGTATTGAGTGCAAATCCTGATAGCTGGAACTGCAATTCACCGAACACGCTGTGTGGAAGCGAGCCACGCTGGAGTTCTCCCGATATCATCTGCATAAAGACGGCCAAGTCCCTGCCTGTCTCCTGCAATCCGAGCGGCTGCACGTCCTCACCCTGTGCGAGGGCTATCTCTGAGCCAGCCTTGTAGGGGTCTTCCTCCAATGTCTTGGTTCCATCACGAGATAGTACCTTCAATCCCTGCTTCTTTGTACGAGCTGTTAGCTCAAGCAGCGTCGACAGGATACTGTTGTGGTTTTCGTAGACGTTTCTCGTAGATTTAAAGACTGATTCACCGTAATCCGCAATAGCATCACGCCACTCGGTTACATCTGCGTCCTGAATCCAAGGCTGCATGCCAACGCATCCGACAAATACAGGGCATCGTGGTGCGCCGTGGATGGTTGGTCGCTTCAGCACCCTGCCACCCTCTGCCAGGACGGTGTTTATCTCACTGTCGTAGTAGTCATAGACCTCGATACCCATGTCCTGACCATGCAGTGCATTGGGTGGTTCCTCAATATCAACGCCGTACTGTGCCTTTATCTCCGCACGAGTCTTTCGTATGCGGTAGCAAGCCCAGTCGAGTCCGTTTTCGCCGATACCCCAGAAAGTATGCAGTGGATCCCACGGTGTTACGTCCACATGGGTGTTGCCATCGTTGTCTTTTACGAGTAAAACCCTGCCAGCATACCAGCCACGGAGGGTGACATACCATGAGAACTGCTGTCTTATCGTTGGTTGAAGCCGCCTCTGGAGGCGTTCATCGGCTGCACGCATGCTGCCCAGGATAAATCGCTCCTTGGCATCGTTTGCATTGCGTTGTTCTTCGTTGCCCATGTTGTAAGGGATGCGTATAACGAGTTCGGCATCGGTGAGGAACGACACCACCTTGTCCGCGTAGGTCTGGGGTTCGTTGGATGTATAGGATTCATAGCCCTCACCTGCATCGTACTCCTCTAATCGGTACAATCGGTAATCATCGGTGAACCGATCACGCAGTGCATCGGTGTCGTAATCGTGCTGCTCGACAAGATCGATGATTTCCTCTGGTTTTCTTCTAGCCATCACCACCGCCTTACGCGAATCTTCTCACGATTCTGCACATAGCCATAACCGTACTTGTCTATAATGCCATAAATCAATGCTTTTATGGCGTGATTGTATTTGTCTTCAGGGGTTTCGCCAAGTATTGACCCATCCCTGTCTGTCTTCCATCGGTATGCCCTAGTCTGCCCATCGAACGGATTAGGGGCTGCTCCGAATTCTGATAATAACCCCTGACAGTGTGGTGCGACAACCAGTTTTGGCGTATTTGTCAATGGGTCTGGCTTTAAAAACCCCTTCAATCGCTCGGTTCCATCATTAATTCTGACCTTATTGTAGTTTAAATACAACCCTGTCTGCTCCAGCCACACCTCCGCAGGGGCGGCCATTGACTGATGCTGGAGTCCAGCAATATCGATAACACCATGTTGAACATCAGGCCACCACTCCTTATTCTGGGCAAGCTGGATAATCTCAGAGGTGATTAATCCCTGTTCGTAGATCTCATCTAT
>Ga0098036_1000131_pt1 | contig 37028 bp, 52 predicted proteins | sample 4_EtaG_FD_77064 | JGI IMG/M metagenome (GOLD analysis project Ga0098036, IMG submission 77064) | Marine viral communities from the Subarctic Pacific Ocean - 4_ETSP_OMZ_AT15127 metaG | ecosystem: Environmental > Aquatic > Marine > Oceanic | place: Pacific Ocean | collected 2015-01-07 | reverse complement strand
ATTGGATGGATGTATTAAAGGGCGAAAAAGATGCCTGTTATCATAAGGTAAAGAGTCGCTATAAGAAGTGGCCTTCTGCTTACGCTAGTGGTGCGTTGGTTCAATGTAGAAAAGTTGGTGCTTCTAAATGGGGAGAGTCTGCTAAGAAGTCTTGGGAGGATACTGTCAAGGGTGGAGATAATTTTTCTAGAGAGAAGAAAGAAGGATTGCATGGTTGGTTTTCACGAAGGGGTGGAGATGGACAGAAAGGTTGGGTTTCTTGTCAATCTTGTGAAGATGATAAGGAAGGCACTAAACCTTGTGGGAGAAAGGATGCATCTAAAGGGACTAAACAGAGGTGTCGCCCAACTTGTGCCGCTTGTAAGACTTACAAAAGGAGGAAAGGTGCATGAGTTGGAAAATTATTCTGAAAGAAATGAGTTGTCCTAGAGCAACACAAGATTTAGAATTGAATACTAAAAACAGAGATAGTGCGGTTAAGGCCGAACATATTCAATATGGTCCTTTAAACTTAGAAGATGAGGATTATTGGGAAAGGTATGCAGAAAGATGGAACACTACTGCTGAGGTTGCTAAAAAATCTAATTGTAGTAATTGTGTTGCATTTGATATTTCTCCTAGAATGGAGGATTGTATGCCTTTAGAATTAGATGATGATGGTCAATTAGGTTATTGTTGGATGCACCATTTCAAATGTCATTCAGCGAGAACTTGTTATACGTGGGCTAAGGGTGGCCCAATTAAAGACGATAAAAGGTCTAAAGAAAATCAAGAGAGAGGTGAACAATAATGACGTGGGAAGATACCTTGAAGGCAGCAGACCATAGTAGAGCGAGAGCAACTATGAAAAGGTTGAATATTAGTGGATTCAATAAGCCTAAAAGGACTCCCAATCATTCTAAAAAGTCTCATATTGTTATGGCGAAGGAAGGTAATACGACTAAATTGATTCGATTTGGGGAACAAGGTGCAAAGACTGTTACTGAGAGTAACCCGAAAGGAGCAAGAGCGAAGAAACAACGGTCATTTAAGGCTAGACATGCTAAAAATATAAAACGGGGTAAACTATCTGCTGCTTATTGGGCTAATAAAGTGAAGTGGTGAGGATGGATTTAAACATATATGAAGTAGGGCCAAGAGATGGATTGCAAAATAGTAAATTTAGTTTAACTACGGAAGAAAAAACTCGTATGGTTGATGAATTATACCATGCTGGCCTTAAAAATATAGAGATTGCGTCTTTTGTTAACCCTAAAAAAGTTCCAAATATGGCAGATGCGGAAGAAATATTTGAATCTACTCGACATTTGGGTGATTTTGATGTATTAATTCCTAATTCTAGAGGGCTGGATAGGGCTAAAGCCGTTGGTGCTAAGAAATTCAATATATTTTTCTCTCATTCGGACGAATTTAACATGAGAAATCTCGGAAAGGGGTTAGAAGATGTGTTTGCGGAACAAAAATACATGTTGGAGGACGAAAATAAGGAGAATATTAGGGCATATTTGTCTTGTGCGTTTGGTTGTCCCATTCAAGGTTCACCTAAAGAGCATAAATTGCTAGATGCTATCAAAAAAGCCGATGAAATTGCCGGAACTGTCGTATTATGCGACACAATTGGGGCAGCGCACCCAACAAAAATGTTACAGACTCTACAATTGACTAAAGGTATAGAGGCAGAGGTGGCTTTACACCTTCATGAGCGAAAAATAGGTGGTAATTCTATATTTGGTAATGTGGGAGCGGCTGCGGATTGGGGTGTAACTAATTTTGATGCTAGTATTGCTGGATTGGGTGGATGTCCCTTTATTCCGAATAGTGGTAGTAATTTATCAACAAATGCTTTGATTCATTGGGCCAATAATAGAGGATATGAGACTGGAATAGAGTTAAATGACTTATTATCAGTCACTAGTTGGTTACTAAATAAGAAAAATCATTATGAGGATTTACCTCCTGAACTTATAGTTTGATTAAGGGAAATCAAATAAACGGGTAGTGGCTACGATTAAAAAAGCGGAGCCTATATTATGGATTGGATTACACAAATTAAGAAAGCACCAGTCCAATATTCTGGCACATGTAAAAGATGTGGAGAGTTCGTAATGGGTGGGCAGGAATGCCCAGAAAAGTTACCAGCGCAAGTTGGTGAATCCACAGATAAAGATTATTGTCCACAGAGGACTCCTAAATCTAGTACTTTCTTAGATAGGGCTAGACAAGCAAATAAGGAAGACCCAAGAATGGGAAGTGGACAGAGATGACTCGCTGTAATTCTTTAGATAAATGGTTTGATTTTCAGTCGAAGAAGATTGATGAGGCCGAAAAAAAGACCAAGAGAGAATTTGTCACTGGTAATAAGATTAAGGAAGTGAAGAAGTGAGTTGGAAAGAGATATTAAAAGAAAGAGAAGGTTATACCGAAGATGAGTTAATGGAATTGCATCCTAATTGGGAAGATTTTTTAATGGAAATAGAACGACAAGACCCTAAAGCAATTGCTGAAGTAGAAGGTAAGAAGAAAATGGTTAGGTCAAAAACCCAATTCGGGAATTACAAAAGAGAAGAAAGTATTCTTATCTTTAAAGATACATGGGATAAATATGTTAATGATAAGAAATGGGTTGCTTCTTTAGATTGGAAACCTGATGATGAGGGAGATTCTAAACCTTATAATCCTTATCCAGAATTAAGACCAATAGATAGAAGTCTACCTGAATATTAAGGAGAGATTACAATGAGTTGGAAAGAGATATTGAAATATGAATCTATACATTATAGAGCCGGTGGTTATCCTGCATCTTATTTTTTAGGGCATGATGAACCCATAAAAGTCTTTATTGATGTTGGTATTGTTAATAACGGAGATGTTATTGTTCGGGATTTAGACGAATACGCAAATGATGATGAATATGTGTCTTTTGATACAACTTGGAAAAATAAAAGCCCTGAGCAATTACAAGCAGAAATTGAAAGACATGTTAATAATGAAACTAAAGTAAACAATATGGCCGACGAGATACTATATAGATATTATCCTCAAGACGAGGATAGTAACGAAATGGGCGACGAGGTTAATTCAATAGCAGAGGCTATTAAGGAAATAGAATCGTGGGAACAATATAGGTAAGCGCAGGAGAAATTACAATGAGTTGGAAAGAAATATTAAAAAATCAAAGGCCAGACTATCCAGATTTAGATGGTGATGGTGATACAGAAGAACCAATGGTTGATGCTCTACAAACCGTAGAAGAAGTAGAATCCGCTAAAAAAAGTCCCGATAGAAAACATTACACTAAGGATGGCAAAGAGTGGACTGGTAAAACTCACAAGATGCCAGATGGTTCTTTAATGACTGAAAATCCTCATAATGATAACAGTGTTAAACTCTACCATTATGATGAACTACCAAAGTCTAAAGCAAGAAGTGCATTTACAAGGTGATTAAGATGGCAATATTAGAAAGTAAATTTATTAGAGATAATCCTCAACTTCGCAGAGAAGTAGAAGAGGAAATGAAATTTAGTAATTTAGTTCAACAAGAAGCAGAGAGTAAGGTGGCTAGAAAACATAACCTAAAACATCCTTCTACAAGTAGAAGTAGTCAAGGTCGCTGGATTAAAATGTTAAAGACTAAGAAAATGGCAGGACCAGTTACTGCGGGTCATGCTGGAATAGAATCTAAACCTAGATATAGTCGCAAAAAGAAAAAGGAGGATTTGAAGAAAGCCAAACCCTCTGTTAAGAAAAAGAGACTAATTAGACTTGATAATTTATTGATTGACCAAGAAACTGGTGATGAGATGGATACCGTACAGCGGGCTTATCTTGATTGGAAATCAGAATGCCAAGTAGGTTTAGCCGAAATAGGTGTAACTGGTCGAGGTAGCGATAAAAATGGTAATAAAGGAAATGATACTTTGTTTGAGCATGTAAGGGACCACGTTATTCCTAGAGTGCAGAGAGTTGGTGCATCTCCTAAAGATGGGGCTAAAGATACTATAGCAACTTTAGATAGGCTAATTCTACATGAAGATTCTCTTATAGGTGAAGATGAAGAAGATATTCTTAAAGAATTTATGGGCGATATTAAGGCTATGGCTGGGGGAAACGAAGACCCAAGAAATATTAATTTCACTCAACCTTTAGAAGTAGTTCGTAGAGGAGGAAAGTTCGTAGATGTGGGTAAAGATGAGGTGTTTGGGCATTATAGAACTCCAATTTACGTTGACTCTAGAAAGAAAGTTCATGGTAGTGAGAATGAACTAGGTGCGGTTAAGGCTGGATGGTATTCTAGTGAAAAAAACTCAGCAGAGCCTCCATTTTGGCAAGCGATATACTCTAAATCATCCGTTAGTAATAAAGGCGGTGATACTGTAACTATTGGTTTATTAGGTATTCTTGAAAACTTTGAAAAGGCTTTGAGTGATACCTATCTAAAGGAAGTTGTCATTAATGATAAGGGTGATTTTGGAGCCAAGATTAATAGTTTGGGTAATTTAACCCGTCTTAAATCTAAATTACTTACTCTTATGAAAGATAAGAAAATTTACAGAGGTGGTGGTCATCAAGTTAAATATGGTGGTGCTACTGGTATCAAAACTCTATTGAATGCTACTACCTTCAAAGTTACTGATACTCAGACTTCTAAATATTTAACAGAGATTGCTCCACAATTAAAAGATATAACTGGAGGTGATGATGTTAAAGAATTTAAAATTAAATTCACAGATGCAACCATCAATCGTATGATTAATTTGTTTGTTAGACCAGAATTTGTTGTCCCTCCACATCTTGGGTCTAATGGTAAACCATTCTTACTTTCGGATGCAGGTGGCGGTAGAAAGGTAAAGGGTCAACCTTGGTCAACCGCATATCAGACCGCATTAGATAAATCAAAGATTAAGAAAAGTTGGTATGATGGACTTTGGGGCCAAAAAATAGTAAAAAAGGAACCAGTTAGAATTCATTTTCTAAGTGATAAGAAACTAATGGCTTGGATAAGTGATGAATATGGTAGTGGGAGAGGCCCATATACAATAGAATCTATTTATGCTCAATTAAAGAGAGATGGAACTTTTGAAGATAGAATGGAATTTATTGATGATAAAAGAATTAGGTGATTGAATGGCTAAAACAAGAAAGCACTGTAAACTCTGTCAGCATCCTGATAGAGAACAATTAGAAGAAAGGCTTTCTTCCGTTCAAGTTACTCCAGATGAATTAGATAAAGAAATGGAATGGACTAGTGGTGTATCAGCAAGACATTTGAGAAATCATATGAGTAATGAATATACTGACCAATCAAACCCTAGATGTGCATTGTGTGTTAGTCCACAACGTCAAGAATTAGAATTACAAATCAATGATGGTGAGTTATCACCTACTAAGGCTGCTAGAGAATTAGGAATTACTAGACATCAAGTTATGAAACATATGAATAAACATTTGAAACCCTTAGTTCAGAAGTCAGCGGCTATGGAGATAGTCAAGAAAGACCTAAACGAAATAGATGTTTTATCTGCTAATATTCATAGACTAGAGGATAAGATTGAATTATTATTTGAAGAAGATGATTTGAATCCTAAGTATATTGATAGTCTAACAAGACTTGCTAAAGAGATTCGTGAGTCATTGAAATATATGTTAGAATTTAAGGGTCAATTAGTTCACAAGAGACAAGATACTATTATTGTTGCACAGATGCAAGTCGTTCAAGAGGTGTTGGCTCAACAACATCCACAAGTTTGGTTGGACATTAAAGGAAAAATGCAGGAGAAATTACAATGAGTTGGCAAGATATATTGAAAGGATATTCCGAAAAGGTTAGACAGGATATTGACAAAAGAAAAGAAGAAATTAAAAATATGAGCAATAAAAGAGTGGGCCAAGAAAGTGGAAAGGCTATTATTTATGAACAGTCTCATGAATTAGCCGACCTTACAAACTTCGGGGAGATTAAACCCGAAGATTTAGATGAAAACAACTATGAGAGATTTTTAGATATTGTTGCTTTTGAAAAATTCTTTAATGAACAACCTCCTCTTAAAAGAAAAAGAAAAGAGCCATTGTCTCGTCTAAAGAAACCTAAACAAAGACCGAATATAGACCCTAACCAACCGAGTATATTTGATTTGTAAATGCAGGAGGAATTACAATGAGTTGGAAAGATATATTAAAAAATGACGATGATAGATTAGAATATGTCTATGATGGAGTATATATGAGGCCGAGTGACAGGCGGGGAGGGAAGTGGTTTTACGGCAACGACGGTGGAAGCGAAGACCAAAGATTGGATATTACTATTACAGTTCTCTTAGAGAAAGAAGAATCAAAAGAACCTATATATGATGTTTCTGCTCAAGAAGAGGACGATGGAGATTTAGATTGGAACGCTGAATGGTTAGTTGAAGGAAATTATATTAATCCTGAACAAATAGAAGATGAACTTGATAAATATCTTCTTGATAAATACAAAGATGAAGGGTTAGACCTTTTAGATATTGACTATACCTATTTTTCATATTATATCAATGAGGACATAAAAGAAGGCGGGATGCCATTAGAGGACTCTAATGAGCATTCTTCTTTAGCCGAAGCCATTAATTATTTAAAATCAAAGCCACAGCCTAATTAGGAGAGATTACAATGAGTTGGGAAAAGATGTTGAAGATAGATACCAATACTATTGATTGGAATAAGCATTCCCATATCGCTGATGCAGTAGATACTTTCATGGAAGCGCATGAAGATTTTATTGACTATGAAGCCAATAGAGCGAAAGAACAATTAAAAGAGGTAGTTGATGATGCTTACAATCAAGTATCTCAAGAAGATTTAGATAATCCTGAGTTTGATATGACTGAACTTTTACATGAATTGTCTAAAGATTTGAAATTGAATTTTAAAATGCAGGAGGAATTACAATGAATTGGGAAGATATTTTGAAAAACTCTTCTAAGATTAGAAGTAATTGGGTTAATTCAAAGACTCCCCCTGATATGTATTATTATGATAAATTAAACCCAAAACTCAAAAAAGAATTTGATGAGGTTTTTGAAAAGTTAATAGACGATATACAAAGAGGATATTTAAGCCAAGAGGAAGAAATGAGAGGAAATCATAAAACTGAGAATGTTCAAGGGAGATTTTATCTAAGAGATTTAATAGATGATTCAACAGGTAATCATTTTGCTAATTTTAACTTTGAAATAGCACCGACTTCTTCTGGAACAGATAAATACGGTAGATACACCAATTACTATCTATACTTTGATAAGTCCGTTAAAGATACTGAATTAAGCAGAACACAAAGTATGTATTTAACTCCCGAAGAATGGGATAACTTAATGGAAACAATACTGAATGTAAAAACATAATGCAGGAGAGATTAAAATGAGTTGGAAAACTGTTATCAAACATGACGCTACTGAAATTAATTTGCGTAATTTAAGAGAGTATATTAAAAAAGATACTGATGAGGCTAAGGCTCTAAGGCATATGTATAATCAATGGAAAGCAATAGATTATGATAAAAAATCTAAACAATATGATTCAATTAGAATGTTTGTAAAGGGATTAGATGATTTCGGAACTATGGGTTGGGAACTATAAGTGCAGGAGAGATTACAATGAGTTCAATTCCACACTGGGTTAATGTTCTTAGAAGAACTAGTTTTCCCAACACTAGTATAATTTCAAAGGCTAGTGTTTTACCTGCCGAAGATGGTGGTAAGTGGGCCTCCTTGTTAACTACAGATGCTTTAACTAATAAGTTCATCAAGGATATTGAAAGTGGAGATTATGGTAATAAAGGTATATCTGCTACAATTGACGTTCTAAAAGATTGGAGTTCTGATGAAAGGGCTTGGAAAAAAATGAGGGAGATTAAAATCCTATATGCTGGTGAAGGTAGTATGCCACATGTTACTACTCCTACTGCGATTAAGGCTAGAGTTAAACTAATGGTTGAGAAAGTTTTACCGATTCTAGAAAGTAATAGAAAGAAAGGAAAAAGCACAAGAACTGGATATAGGAAAAATACTGAGTTATCAGAAGAATTCCTAGACTCAGTTTTATCTAATCTAGATGAGTCAAACCCTGAAGAAACTATTAATTATCTTAATGAGAGATTTAAAGATTCACAAAATAGAAAGAAGTTTAGTAAGTATTTAGTCGCTAATTACGGTAGAAAGATTAGACCCATACTTAGAGAATTAGGTTTAACTGATTTGAGAAGAATTGCTATTACTACTGATACTGATTTATCCTCTCTAGGATTTAACAAAGAAGGTAAAACTTGGGTGTTGGCTAGGTATCCAATAGATAAGTTAGATAAATTGAAAGAGAAGGTATCTAGTATGACTACAGGTAGATTTTCAACTAGCCCTTTACCCATTGTTAGTGTATTTGGTATGATTACAGAATTACAAGAAGAAGAATTATCTTCTACTAAATATGAATTAGTAGAGCCGTTTACTCCAGAGAAGGCTAGATACTTACTAAGTAAGATTAAAGAATCTCCAAAATTATTTCCTAAAGATATAATTCCCACTAGTATCAAGAATATGAAACAGAGAGATAAATATATTCATTATAGTTTAATAGAATTATTAGACGAAGATTTTACTTCTAGTGTAGAACAAGGCACTTTTGCTGATGATTTCATTTCCTACTTAAAACAGAAAAAGGGTTTAGGTAAAGGTGTGTTACAAAATTACGCTAACATAGTTTGGGATGTATCAACAGAGAACTATGACGATACTCATGAATATCATTTACCTGAGTTAGGTAGGGAAGTAAAACCAAATAAACAAGAGTGGATGCCTAAGATTGTTTCTGCTCTTAAATCTGGAGATTTAAAAGATACTTATGATAGAACTAAAAAGAGGTTAACAGTGAGTGTTAACCAATCTATTAGTGAGAGTCAATATGAGTTATTAAGTGATTTATTGAGAGATGAGTCTTTAACAAGTGAAGCCGATGGGGAGATAATATCATTAATAGATGACTTACAAGGTAAAGGTGGTTTTGATAAACCTGCTGTATTATCATCGTTTAAAAAATACTCTAAGGAATCTAAAAGAGGTTTAGAAGGAGTAGATGTGTATTCTCTACCTTCATCTGAAAAATTAGAAAAGGTTAGGCGACTATTATCTTTATCTAAATCCATAACAGGAGAAGAAATTTCTGAGTTGAGGGATGAATTACAAGAACAGTATGGGGAAAGTGATAAACAATTCCAGACTCAATTTAGTGAATCACAAATAGACTTTAATGAGAGTGCATTTCCCAGTGAGTTTGACAGAGATATTGCTGAGATAACCTATATGGGATTAAGTCGTGGTGAAAGTCTATCCGATGTTTTAAGTGGCGAATATAAAAAGGGGGAAATAGGTAATATTTCTAATTTATTTAATGTTTTAATTTCAGCAGACCAAGAATATAAAACTGAGGAGCAGTTATCCGTTTTGGCTAGAAAGATAGGCGCACCAAAGAAGGGTGAAACTTTTGATTTTACTGCTAATCCACCACCTTATAAAGATGAGATTTTAGAGTTTAGTGGAGCATTTAGGAAAAACATAGATAATACCAGAGCATCTATAATTAAAGACCTAAAGGAGAACTTAATGGACTTAGCGGCCAACACTGATTTTTATTGGAAGCAAAGTGATAAAGGTAAACATAATATATATTCTATACTAACTAAAGGTGGATTACTACGGGTGGCTTAATTATGGATATAACTGAAATGAATGTAAGTGAAGAGTTGAAACAAAAAGCACAAGACGCTTTTGATAATGATACTTGGAAGGAGTCAGCGGCTGAACTTAGACAAGAATTACGAGATGATAATCCTGAAATAACTAGGAGTGCCGCTATAAGGGCTATTAAGAATTTGAGAAGTCAATTAGCAGGTATGACTGTTCAAGGGGAGGGTGGTCAAGCAGAAAAAGAAGTATCCCAAGAGAGTTCTTTTAATACTATATTGAGAAAATCATTTTTGTTTAATGGTAAAAAATTAACTTTTGCTAATTTAAGTGACGAGTCTTTAGCGAAGGGTAAATTACAGTTATTGAATTCTGCTCCAGATAATTTAGGTGAAACTATTGACCAATTAGATTCTTATGTTAAAGAATTAAATGACAATGTTTTGATAAAGAGTGTTAGAGAACTAGGTCTATTCTATGTAGAACGTATGCAAGACAAAGAATCTGATTCTAATAAGGGAGTAGTTAGAATTGATTTTGGATGGGCTGAAGAAGTGGGTGATTTACCATTAGGTAAGTTAGAAACTAGACAGAGAGTATATGATTATTGGGCAGGTATTCACGGTAAACATGGTGCGGTTTTAGAAGCCACTGAAAATTTAATTTCTGTTGCTAAAGGATTGGTGGAGGAACAAGAAGTAGATAAAGACTCAGCATTTCAAGAACTAAATACTGCTCATGGAATGGTTGAAGATTACCTAAAGAATGTGGATGATTTAGAGAAAATTTACAATATGGGAATACCTAATTATGTTTTACAATTACCGGCTTTTGAGTTAAAGGTTCCAGATGATTTCCATTCCTCTATATTACTTTTAGATAGTTTCCTAGATTTGAAAGGTGTAATGGATGAGAAAGAGGAAGGAGAGGAAAAGGAGGAAGAAGTGGCTGGGGGAGGTAAGGACTTACCAGTTACTAGAGATAACCCTCAAGACAGAAGTTTACCTGCACCTACTAGAAGAAGAAAACAACCAAAGGTTTTCGATAGTGATAAAATTGAGGTTGACCCTATATTTTATTATCAATATGAGGATGAGTACAAAGGTGTAAAAATACCATTGGCTCAAATTAAAAAGGTTAGGAAGATACTAGATGGTTATGAAGATAAGTTTGGCGAAGAACTTGCTGGACTTAAATTTCTATATCTTAATGATGAAGAATTGGATGAGTTTGATGATTGGTTTGATGATTATGAGAATATGGTTACTCAAGCCTCTTCAAAGAGTAATAGGTTTTTCTTACCCATTTCTCCTTTTGTTGAAAAATATATGGATGATTCCGACTATGGTTCTGAAGGTGGGGCCAAAATTGCTTCCAGAACTAGTGAGATGAATGAGATAACTTTTGATTTTTTAGAAGCCATTAATTCTCTGATAGAAATTCAACAGACTCAGTTCTCTACATATCAAAGAAAGAAAACCGATGACGCTGGTACTATAATAGAAGGTTTAGGTCAAAGAACTAGTGGGGCTAGAGCGGGACAAGATACCCCTAATCCTATTACGGATGTTTTCGGTGAAAGACCTGAAAAAACTGTATTAGAATTAGATAAGGCTTGGAATGATTTGCTATCTGCTTTAAATGAATATTATCTATTACCTATGCAGGGTAAAAATTATGTTCAGGCTAAAGAGAGGCCAAGGTGGGCAACTAGTCATGCTTCTTTAGTTTTAAGTATTAAAAATGCTAAGACAAATCCATTAGGTACTCTTTTAGATAGGATGGTAACAGAGGGAGTAGAGGGATTAAAACCAAGTCATATGAACAACATTGGTGATTTCATAGAACATGTTAGAACGGGAGGGAGTAGATTTGATAGAAAGATTTGGAATAAAGGTAAGAGGGCAGTTAAGGCTTTAGATTCTATTTTTGGAAAACAATTCCACGATAAGAATATGGAATCCATAGGATATATTATTTATGATATGGGTAAGAAATTAAATGCTACTAGTATTATTAATAACCCACCAACTTACTGGTCTAAATTAGAAGATTACCATTCCGATTACAAGAAAGGTTCGATTACTTATCCTATAGAACAATTGAGACATGCTCTTAATACACCTGAGTTTACTGCTTGGATGGGACTTTCAGAAGGTAGGGAACAAGCAGATAAAAAACCTTGGGGCCACCAAAATAAAAAATTAGTGGAAGCCGTTACTAAATTAGATAAAATCTTTGATACGTTCCATAAAATGGATGAAATTAATGCGGCCCTTTTGAATGCACACGATGCTATTAGAAAGATGCAATCTTCACCAATTATTTATTCTAATCTATCACTACATTCCATAGACCACATGGATTTAGTAATTAATAAAATTCACAAAGAACAAAGAATGGACTTGACGGCTACTGAGATAGATAAGATTGTCAAGGCAGTTGCTTCTTATGAATCAATTGCTAAGAACTATGGACTCAATGAAGAAGTGGTTTATACAGTCAAGGCTATGTTCAGGTGATTACATGGATTGGTTTAATACTTTAAAATTTCACCCTGAACTTAGAAGATTATCAGGAAAGGAACCAAAGAAAGTAATAGGCTTAGGTAGTGATGAATCCAAAGTAAAGGAAATGTGGGACGCTAGTAACCCAGACTCCCCTCATACTCTTAGAAGTCAAAAAGATAGTACTGCTAATTATCCAGTTGATAATTGGTTTGGGGTAATTATAGAACAAGATGGTAAATATAGATTAGTTGCTATTAGTGGGTTCTCAGTTAGAGAAGGAAAGGATGGTAAAAAGTTTGCATATAAGGGTGGAACTAAAAGTTCTGTTGATGGAAAGAAATATGGAAGAACGGCTAGAGATAAGGCTATAGATAAGAAACCATCAATTCCAACTATAGCAGGTTATACCGCTCAAGGTAAACAATACATGACTGGAGATATCGCTCCATCTGAACACGAAGTTATTCCTGATGAAGTGTTAGAACACTTTAGGCAACATTATGGCACAACTTGGGATGTTACTAAATGGTTTAATAGTCTAAGGATATGATATAATGTTAGACGATTTGAACTTTAGTAGACAAATGGATTTGGAGATGTCTAAGACATCCTTTCCATATTTCTTTACTGAAGTTTTAGGGTTTGAATTCACCTCTTTCCATCAAGAGTGGTTAGAACTTATGCAAGGCACAAATCGAACAGTGGTTATTTGTAGCCGTGACCACGGTAAATCTGTGTTTATGCATTCTTGGGCGGTATGGCAATTATGTTTCCAGCCAGCCCCATATCAAATGTTATACATTTCTTCTAACCATAAACAAACTATGGTTCACATGAGAGAAATAGATAAGATGTTTAACAATGAGACTATTGCTCACTTTAGACCTTCAAGGGGCTGGGCAGTAGGTAATATAACTTTAACAAATGGTAATTCCATTCTTGAGAGGTCAGTTGGTTCACAGATTCGTGGACTTCACCCTCAAGAGATTATTATTGATGACCCTCTAAAGGAGTTCAGTTTAACCGCTATCAAGAAAGTAACTGATTGGTTTTTTGGAGATATGATTCCTACTCTTCACCATACTGCCACCCTTAGAATGATTGGTACTCCTTTTACCTACACTGATATATTTGCTCTGTTGGCTAGTGAAGAATATACTGGAGTTTATACTGTTAGAAATTACCCATGTCTCAATCAGAACAATGAACCGTTATGGCCATCTAGATGGGATTATGATTCTTTAATGCAAAGAAAGGCGGAAGTTGGTTCACTTAAATTCACAAGAGAATATCTATGTATTCCTATATCTACTGGTACTGCTCTATTTGGTCAAGAACATATTGATGCCTGTAAAGTCGCTGGTAAGAAAGATGTTCTAAGATTGAGACATAGAAAAGAATCTGGTTACAATTATTATGTTGGTGTTGACCCTGCTATCTCTACTGATGGTGACTACAATGTTATTATGGTGTTGGAGGTAGATGAGCAGAGGAATAAAAGAATCATCTATGTAGATAGGCAGAAGAATGTAGAGTTTAGAGATAACATAAACAAGATAAAAATGATTGCTAAATTGTTTGAACCTGATGTAATTTATTTTGAAACAAATACCTTTGCTAAATCTTTCACTCAAGAGTTGCGTAATGAGACTGATTTGAATATTAGAGATGTTACTATGACTCGTAGAAAGAAAGAAGAAATCATTCTTAATCTACAAATGAATATAGAAAACACCAAAATTATTTTTCCTAGAGGTAATGATGAATCTCGCTCGGTGACTGATAACATTGTAGAGGAATTATCTATGTTTAGTATCACTGACACAGGAAAGTTTGAAGGTGTGGGCGCACACGATGACTTGGTAATGGGACTGGCCTTAGCCAATTCTGCTACCCATGATATGTTGGAGGCTATTGTTTTGTTGGATGATATGGAAATATTTGATAACAAGCAGCCACAGGCACAAAGTATCGGGGGTGGAATGTTTGGACTTAATTTCTAAGAGTGAAGAAGGTGAGAAACTTAGAACACTTGCTGATTTAAAGGATGAAGAAGAAGAACTTCTCCAAGAGATGAATGCCCAAAAATGGATATCTACTCAACCTATAATGAGTGATTATGAAGCCGCAATGAGTGTTTCAAAGAAATTTAACATTAATGTTACTGAGGCTAAATCTCAACTAGATACTTTCCCGAAAGAGTATAAAATATCAGATAAGAAAATACCTGATATTGTTAAAGACTTAAAGAAACATAGGCGCACTTTGAAAGGAGAAGATAAGATTACTTTTTCAAAAGGCATAGACGATTTAATTGTAGCCTATGGTAATCATTTAACTGACTGTATAAAATCAATCTATTGGTTAGCCCCTTATGAAACTCCACTTAGACAGATGAGATATACTGAGTCTGATTTGAAGAAAATACATTCCATTAAGGATTCCAAGACTAGAAGGCAAGTCATAGAATCTTTGTGTAAATTTTGGGAAGCAGATTTACACCGAGGGCATAATTATAATTCTGATTATTCTTCTCTTAGTAAGACTATGACTAATTCTAAAAGAGAATTTAGAAAAATAGTATCTGCAATTCCTAGTCAAGTTATTAAAAACAGTATCTCTAAGCAACTAGATGATTTTGTACTGAAATCAGTTTGTGAAAATCAAGGTATATCGGCTAGACAAATATATGATAGATTACCAAGTAAATTACATAGAAGGGCTTCTCCACAAATAATTTGTAAAGTTGCAGATAAGATGAGTATTAGTAATATAGATGGGGAATATTATAAATTACCTATGGAAATCAAGAAAGATTTACATGCTTATACTGCTGCTTTTATTGATTCAGATGGGTATATTACTATGGATAGAAACTTTAATCCTAGAATTGGTATCATCGCTACAGGTAATAGGGGTAAAGCATTCGTTACTGAATTGCATAAGGAGTTAGGTTGTGGTAAACTACACCTTGACCAAAAATCCCCACAGGCTACTAGAGCCGTACAAAGATTAAATTTTTACTCGCAAGGAGATATTACTAAATTATTAAGTAAGTGCCGCCCATATTTTAGAATGAAGGGTGATAATGCCGATATTCTAACTGAGTTAATTAGAATAAAAAAGAATCATAAGAAGCAACCTTGGGCTAAATCTAGAATGGCTGAGTTGTTTAAATTAATGAAGTGGGCTAATCACGCCGACCATGTTAATTACGACTTTTCTAAAGATGATATTGATGTAGAGAACATCGCTAAATATAAGGGGAATAATAAAATGAGTGTTATGGATGAATTAGAACGAGGGGTAGTGGTATAATGCCAGAAGAAAAGAGGAGATTTTCCCTAACTAGTTTCTTTAGAAAATCAACCCCTGTTCCTATGGACAGAGAAGTTTATCAAATGGGTATTCAAGAACAACATCACCCTTTAGCAATGACTGGGCCTATTGTGTATCATATAGCCTCTAGTTCAGTTATCCTAAGAACTTGTATTACCCAATTAAAAAATGAAATATTTAGACGAGGGTATCAGTGGAAGCCCAAATTTGCTGTAAAATGTGAAGACTGTGGTAAAGAACATGAGGAAGTCACAGAAACTTGTGCTGACTGTCAATCTACTAATCTAAGAAGACCAAATCCTGCTCAGAAAAAATACGCAGATTCGTTTTTACATTGCGAGTATGCTAACGATGCCGAGCAGATGTTTATTGATGTCCTAAAAGAATTAGAAGATGACCTAAATATTATGGATGACGCCTATTTAGTATTAGTTAAAGAATACTTTATTGATGGCAATGGTAATATTAGGGCGCATAAAATCAAACAAATGTTTAGAGCAGACCCAGTTAGTATGGCTATAGTTTGTGATGAGGAAGGTAATAAAGGTGGAAACTCATTCACTTGTATTCATCATAGAGATATAACTGTAACCGAACCTCATGAAAGGTGTGGAGAATGTGGGGGAGATATGTATCCAGTTCATTATACTAATAGAGCGCATGGTGTAGAGCAGAATTTCATTAAAGGGGAAGTGTTACATTTCAGTAAATATTCCCCAAGTAGATTATATGGAACTAGTCCAGTAATTACAATGTGGAATCATTTAACCACTTTAATTGCTATGGAGAATTATATCAATCAAGCATATACTAAGGCTAGAATGCCTAAAGGATTATTAGCAGTTCAGACTCGAAACATAGAATCAATGAAAACTTTCTGGAGAGGAGTAAAAGAAAAGATGGAGCAAGATGCTCATTTCATTCCTGTTATGGGAATAGAGGCTGAGAACGGTAGGGGTTCAGTCGAGTGGGTTAAGTTCATGGATTCATTAAAAGAAATGGATTATATTTCAGTTAAAGAAGATTTGAGGGATAGAGTTGCTGCTTTCTACGGTGTAAGTAAAATCTTCATGGCGGATAATTCTACTAGTGGGGGATTAAACAATGAAGGTATGCAAATACTTGTTACTAATAGGGCAGTAGAAATGGCCCAAAATGTTTGGAATAAGTATGTGTTCCCATTCTTAGTTAAGCAATTCGGCATTACTGATTGGGAAATGATATTACCACCATCTGAAGAAGAGGATGAAATCGCTACTATGCGTAAAAGAGAAATTGAAGTTAATATCGCTGGGCAGATTAAGAATCTTGGGTTTGAAGTAGATATGGATGAACATGGTAAGTTCATTTATTCTAAACCAGAACCACAACCTGAAGCAGAAGGTGGGGAAAAAGGGGAAGATGAATTTGAAATAGACCCTTATGCTGGAACTGATATTGACCAATCTCAAATGGGTCAAATGATGGAAGCAGGTACTAAACCCACTATGGCAGAAGCAGGTAAACCCGCTGAAGTAAAGGCCGCAAGTCCTAAACCTAAGATGAGTGTAGGGCCACCTAATCGGGCTAAGGGTTTACCTAAAGATGCAGCCAATAATAATGTCGATAGAAGAACTGAAAGGGGTGGAATTTAATGAGTTGGGAAACAATATTAAAAAAGAAATTCAAGTTTAGTGATATTGATTTTAGGGACGACCCTAGAGATAAAGATGGTAACTATCTGTCAGAAATAGAAGTTGCTCCAGATTTAATATTAAGCGTTATAGCCGGTAAATACGCTTATTCAAAACCAAGAATTAAACTATCTAATCCACAAGACTATGAAAAATATGAGTTTGCTTTTTGGGATAAGCAAACTAAAGAATGGTTAACTAAAGAACTTCTAAATCATAATGATGATGTTATGCCTTATAAGACTAAAGAAGAAATAGAAGATTTAGTTGCAGAGGCAATAGTCTCATATGAAGCAGCGACGGACGCATACGATAAACACGTTGGTATGAAAGATACAGATAAATTCGATGAGGATTTCTCTAGCAAGTATGCAATGGAAAAGTGATTAATATGAGTTGGAAAGATGAGATAAAAAAGAAAGATAAACCAATTTACCAGCAGCCTGATAAAATGCGGTTTGTTGGAAGAATAAGTAATCCCGCAGTTTTCAAACAAACAATAACGTATAATAGTAAGCGTTTTCAGAAGTTATTGGCAAAAGGCGATAAAAGGCGAAATGGATTAAGAATGCACGAATTAGAAGAACTGTTAAAATGGGCAGAAAATATAAACAACGCAGCACCAAAACAACTTGCATGGATTAAATCAGAATTAAAGAAACATGAGTGATTAATATGATAACAAGGGAAGAAGCAACTAAAATGAGAAAAGAATTAATTCGCACTGAAAGAATTCTAGCACAGCAAGAAAAAGCAAGAGAGAGTAAACCAGTATTTACACCTATGACTTTAAAGAATAATAAATCTAGGCCAGAGGCTACTACTAATTCCACTCCTAATGTGATTCACTTACCTAAGAATAAAAAACCTAAGCATGAGAACAGACCATTCTATTGAGGTGATAATATGGGAACACTTCTAAAAGCAATTCTACTAAAAACAGATAACCCTTTTATTATGTTGAAGTGTTATTTAGAAGATATTCTTAAAGCAGATTTATCTTGGGATGATTTGTTAAATGATATGGATAAATATAAGTCTGGAAAGGGTGGAGTTAAAATTGACCCAGTGTTAATTAGTTCTCTAAAAAAATTGAGAGATAATCATCCTGAGTTATTTCAGGGTGGTAGATTATCAACAAACCAATATGATGTTACCTCTAGAAAGGATACTCCCGAAGGAGGTTCTGAGCCAAGTGATAATACCTTTGATATGACTGTAAGACATACCAACCTTTTAGGTTTCAGAGATAGTCTAAAATCAAGTAAACTATTCCAAGATGACCCATCCACATTAAAACCAATAATGGATAAATTAAATGATTTAATTGTTAGTGTCATCCCTAAGTCAACGTCATTCCCTTCACCAGATAAAAAAAGAATTAAATCATTAAAGGTTGCTAGGACAGAATTAAATAAATTAGCGTCCAAATTAAAAAATGTTGATTTTGATTTTGAGGGTAAATTGATTTATGATATAGATACTGAAGATATGATTTTTAATATTGTAAGTAGTAAAGAAGACTTATCGACATTAAGAAGATTAGCGGATACTAGTCCCGAAGAATATAAAGACAGTGTAGCATTTGAAGCACAGAAAGATGTTTATAATCTCTTAAATAAACAGCCGTTTAAAATAAACACTATTGAAGGTGTTAAGACTGGCAGATTTGTGGATGCTATTATTGAAGCCTATTCTCAAAAGAATAAAGTTGCTATTGCTAGATTAGAACAAATGGGTGCTTTAAGAAATAAAAAACACGAAGTTTGGGAATCAGTTAACGCAGGTGGTAGACAAAAACTAGAGGATTTAATGCGTAATCCTGCTATGGTAGATAGGTCTAGAACTAGAAGAGAAGGTAGGAAGCAGAAGAAGACAGAAGAGGCTTCTGAGCAAGAAGCAGAAGAAAGAGCAGATTCTCTAATTGCTACATTAATGAGAGAAGGAAGCATAACTTTGGAGTGATTATAATGAGTTGGCAAGATACAATTAAGAAAGCACCATTTAAAGATGGTAAATATAGAAGCACCCCTCAAGAAAGAGAAAAAGCGAGAGTGGAAGCAGATAAAATTATGAGGGAAAGACATGGTAAAAAATACATTGATTCTACTAAAAACATTAGTCCAAGATTAAGTTCTACATATGGAGCAGAATATATGCATTTAGCATCATTAATTGGGGATAAAGGAATGTCACCCACATTGGCGGCTAAACAACCTTATGTTCCCAAAGAACCACTAGATGGTTCCGAAGATTTTTAGGTGATTAATATGAGTTGGGAAGATATATTGAAAAACAAAAATAATATGAATTTTATTACTCAACAAAGAAAGTATTTAGAAAGCACAACAGCATTAACACAGGAACAAAAAACAAAATTAGTCTATGCTCTTGATGCCATGCAACCTTTTGTCAATAGAGAAAACTTTCATGACAAATACATTAAACCTTATTTGGAAATGCAGGAGAGATTACAATGAATTGGAAAGATATAATTAAAAATTGGGTAGGGTTTTGTCCTGCTTGTAAATCGTGGAGAAAAGACACAATGACTAAAAAACAAGGTGATAAATTTTATTGCACTAAGAGAATTAACTTTGGGGGATTTAGAGGAGATGCTCAGATGTATTTAAGAGAAAACCTTGAACGATTTGATAAATTAGGTTGGGATAGAAGAATCAATGGTTGCGGTATGGAATTAATTGATGGTGAAGATGAACTATACAATCTAAAAGCCTATTCCGAATATAGCGATTTACGAGATATGTAAGATAAATGCAGGAGAAATTACAATGACTTGGGAAGATATGCTAATCAAAGAGGAAAGTAAAATCCTCAATGCTCTTGATTCTAAAGAGAAAAAGAAACTCAAGAAAACAATGCAGACGGCTGAACCTACAGAATATTTTGGTCAAGATTATACTAAGTTAGGAGAACTAATTGATATGATGGAAGGTCTTGATTTGGTGAAAGACGATTCTAAATTAACCAAGAAGATGAAATCTATTAACGAACAGAATGTTGATATGGTAGCCACCGCCAGCAAACTCCGTAAGCAGTATGAGCAACTCTACAAACAACTAAGAAAATTAGTGTATCCAAAAAGCGCAAAAAGTTTAGGTGATGAATAATGAGTTGGGAAAATATTCTAAAAACAGAAGATAAATTAACAGCGTGGATGGAAGAATGGCAAGAAGCCAAGAAACAGTTAGATGAAAAATACATGGCAGAATATAAAAAGATTAGACATAGTTTATTGAGTAATGCGCCATTAGCAACACAATCTTCTAGAAATTTAAGAAGAAAGCACCCCCATACAGGTAGGAAAAGGCAACCTATTGAGTTAACTAATGAAGAAAGAGGAAAAAGAGATATGTCCGACCCTAAAGAAGTAAGGGATTAAAAAAAGGAAGTGAATTAAAATGACAGAGGAGAATAATGAAATGATAGACTTGCTAAAAGAATTAGTGGGTAGAGTAAAGAAAATAGAAAAGACTGTTTATGATGAGAGCAATATGTTGATGAAATCTGGTATTGTTACAGTGGGTTCACCAGTTCCTGCAATTAAATCTCATAGTGATGTTCCAGATTCCGACACAATCGCTAAGATGAGTTGGGATGATATTAACGATTTAGTTAGTAGATTAGGTGGTAATTAATATGACATGGAAAGATAAGATTAGAAAAGTGCAATATGACGCATATCTTGAACAAGATAGGCAATTTACTAAAACTAAGGAATTTACAAACATAGGTGATTCCATTCTAAGATACAAGGACACACTACCTATGGGTGAAGAAGAATTAGAAGGACATAGTAAAGAAATTAGAGAGATAATTGAGAAATTACAAAGACTTTTCAGCGATGTATTGGATGAAATGAATGAGGCGGCTAAACTTACATGGTCTGAGTATAGGTGATTATTATGACAAATGAGAGAACAAAATATGCTGAAGAATTAATGAAGTTCGTCATCGGTGAAGAGATGAAACTCAAGAGAACTAAAGGTGAGAAAGTCACTATCAAAGAACTTGGTGTTGGCCATCTTGCTGATGAAGCAAAAGGTCTAAGCGTAAAAGAAGGCAAAAGGGAATACGCAAGTGCGAATAAGTAAGGTGATTTCGTGTGCCTATTTCCGTTGTCAAAGATGACCCTTTAACTTCTAGAGTAATTCAATTCTTTGAACAAATGAGAATGTCTTATCTTTCTGCTTTATCTGACCCTAAGACTTACGGTAAAAAATGGGCTAAAGAGATTAAGACCCTTCGTGAACAATGGGATGATATAGATGAGTTTAGTAAAGAGATTAAACAATCTATAACTGAAAAAGAACTCTTTTCAGATGAAGCGGAAAACATAGAAAGTGATACTGCTCGTAATATTTATAGAGAAATAAAGGAACTTAGATATTCTTCTGATATTGTAAAAGACCCTTTTAGCCACAAATACGGTGATGATGTAATAGATAAATTACTATCTAATCCCTCTTTATTTGCTAAGTTTATACACTGGGCTATTAGAATACACGATAAATCTCTAGGAGATGCTGCTTGGGAAAAGAAAGATTTAGAACCAGATACCTTGACAGAAGGTTTCAAAGGTCTTAATTTATCAGAAGACGATGTTATGGATTTCATTGTGGAGCATTATGGTGATGGTAAAGATACTAAGCGCATCACTGGTAAATTTAAAGCGGCTAGAAAATTATTAGAAGAGATATATGTCGCTCATCATAGTTCTTCCACATGGAATAAAGTAGTTAGTTTAGAGAAGGCACAGAAAGCAGAGGGGCATTTTCTAGTTCCTAACAAACCAATGTATAGGATTTTTGATATCGGTGATTTGGAAGAACTAAGAGGATTCACAGGAAAGTGGGTAGTTCAAGAGAAATACGATGGTATGAGAATTCAGATTCATAAAATAGATGAGCAGGTTAAAATTTATTCTTTTAATGGGAAAGATATAACTGAAAAATGCCCTAATCAAGTCAAGATTATGAAGGCTAAACATTTTGGAGATTGTATTCTTGACGCAGAACTAATGTTATTTGATGGTAAAGAACCATTACATAGAGCAGAAGTAGTGGCTAAAATTTTCAAAGGTAAAGATTCTGATACTGAATTAAGAGCGCATGTCTTTGATATTATGAGGCATGAAGATAGAGATTTACACGATGAAGAATTAAAAGAAAGATTAACTATACTATTCAATAATTATTCCACCCATTCAGATGAAAAACTAGCATTCCCTTCTAAGAAAGATACTAGATATGCTGATTCCATAAAGGAAGTTGAGGAATACTCTGAAGAAATAATGGATATACCTACTGCTGAAGGGGTAGTAATAAAAGATATAACTTCTACTTACTTCATTGGTACTAAAAAGAATCCTAAGTGGATTAAATGGAAGAAGTTCGTAGACTTAGATTTAATAGTTTTAGATAAGAAAACCACTAAATCTGATATGTTCACTTACACATTAGGAGCCGGACCATTAACCGAAGATGACGATTTCAAAAATACTAAAGTAATTAATGACCGAAAATACTTGAATGTAGGTAAGGCTCTTAATACTAAAACTGATGTAGAAGTCGGTAGTATCATTAGAGTTAAAATTGATGAAGTTAAAAAGGATAAGGAGGGTGGGTATAAATTATTCTCTGCTAAAGTTATAGAAATACCAGAGGTAGAGTTGCCTGAAAAATTAATAACTCTAGAATTATTATCATTAGATACTAAGAAATCTTTGAATTATGATATTAAGGCTCTAGAAAAAGGGTATTCTATTTCTGATGTTATACATGGAGATGTTACTGCTATTATTAAATCTGATTTAGATGGGTTTACTTTTTATGGGTTTGAGGAAAATAATCTAATGGCTAAGAATGCTATCTTGGATATTGATGTTTGGAAAGGTCAAATAGAAGAGATGCTAAAAAGAGAAAAGGGAGCATTTAGATTAGCGATTAAAAATTTCTTAATGTCTAATAATAAAAGACCCTTCAAAGATATAGAAGAGTTTGTAGTTAGAAATCACATGAAATCTTATAATAATATTTTTGATGCTAAACCAAAGAAGTTAAACTCTTGGTTAAAACAGTTAGAGGATATTACTTATGATGAAGATGATAAAGTATTCATGGCTGAATTCGATATAATAGAAAAGAAATATAAAACTCCTGAAGAGTATAGAAAAGGAGAATTTAAATTATATCGTAAAGATAATGATAACTTATCTATATTATTTAATTTGGGTAAAGAGACTATTGGTTGGGAAATAGGCATAGAAACCGATGAAGACATATTCTCTTTGTTTGGTAAATCTGGTAAATACCCTGCCCAAATAGAAACTAGATTTAGAGAAGGTAAACTAATTGATTCTGGTAAAGTAGAACTAGGAGTGCAGAGGGATGGTTATCATGAATATATATTACAAGGTAATAAGTTCGATACTAAATTCCATGTTAGAGTTATACCTGTAGAGGATAAAGATATGTGGCTTGCTTGGACTGGTATGGAAACCAAACCTGTAGATTCAGATTCAGATGAAGGTGTTTGGGATATAACTAAAGATAAATTCGCCAAATTACAGATTAGGAACAATTAATATAGTTAACCTATGAAACGGTTTATCATGAGTTCTGCTGTTATGCAATCAGTTAGTGCAATAAGACATGACCCATTTACTATTCTTAAATCTAAGGATTTAGTTATTGGTGGTTATGCTTCTATTGAGATGGTGGATAAACAAAACGACTTAATAACTTTAGAGGCTTTGAATGAAGCCGTTGGTAAATATATGAAAGTCACCAAGTTTAGAAATGTAATGACTAATCATTCTAATGTTCAAGTAGGGGAAGTTATTCCTGAATATCGAGATAAAAATGGTAAACTATGGAAGACTAATGTTGATGATGTTGGTTTCTTTGTAGTTATTAAAATGAGAGAGGATATTGAAAAGGCTAAAGAAGTTGGGAGAGAGATAAGAGATGGTTCTCTTCGTTCCTTTAGTATTGGTGGTCAAGCATTAGAAAAGAAAAAGAAAGACCATAAAGAATATGGAGAGTATAATGAAATCTCCAAACTAGAACTCCACGAAGTCACTATTTGTGAAAAGGGTATTAACCCTGAAGCAAAGTTTGACATCTTAAAAATGGAGAAAGGTGAAAAAGAAATGAATGAGATTGAAAAGGCTCTGAATGCATTAAATGATGTTTTAGAGAAGAACGAAAATAAGGATTCTACTGATTTAAACAAAGAATCTATAGAAAACCCTATAAAGAACATAGAGAAAACTGCTGAATCATCCAACGGGGAAATTAACATGACCGAAGAGGAAAAGAACGAATATATGGACACAGAAGAGGATGTTGAGAATATGAATCCCAACATGCCTAAAGAAGAAGCAGAGATGATGGATACAGAGATGAAATCAAAACCAGATTTGGCAACAGGTCAGGTTGAAGCCGGTAACGCTGGTGACTATGTTGATGACTCTCACCCACAACTCGATGGAAAATACATGGCTAAGTACGAAGAGCAATCTACTCTAGACTTATCTGCTGAAAACTTGGAGAAGGCTTACGCTGAATTCAAAGCAGAACAACTAGAAAAGATGGCTTTCGATTCAGTTAAAAATGGATTCCAAGACAGATTCAATGCAGAAATGGTTGCTAAGACAGAAGAAATTGAAAAGTCTAACTATGATGCTAAATCAGAAGTCGCTGAACTAAAGAAACAATTTAGTGACCTATTGACTTCTCTTAAGGACGAACAAGAAACTGTTATCCGTAAGCAAGAAGAAGCAGTTGCTGAACTAAACCTTCCTAATGGAGAAGAAATCTCTAAGATGGACTGGAGCGATATTAACGCTCTTGTAGAAAAGTTGGAGGGTCAACTTTAAACCCCTTAAAATAAATGGAGATGAAGAAGATGACAAAATACATTAACACAATGAGAGACTTAGAGATGGCTACCTATGGTGGCGGCTCAAATGGAAATCTATTGAAGGCTGCTGGAGTAGTTGGTTCAATAAATAGTGGATTCGTTGGTTCTAGTGGTGACGCTTTAACCTTAAACGGAACTGCTGCATCTAACCTAACTGCTCTTTACAACATGGTTTACGGTCAAAAAGTTTGGGCTATGATTAACCAAGAAATTAATCCTTTGGCTATTCTACCAAAGAGGCCATACACATCAAGTGGATGGAGAGTAATGACTGCACGACCTCAAGGTGGAAGTGGAGCAGCATTCTCAGTTAACACTACAACTGGTAATGCTCAAGGTAATGCTTCTCCAGATGGTGACTTAATTGGTGGCGTTGGAGAAAATGAAGCATTAGATAGTACACAATTAGAAGCAATGGCTCCTGAGTATGCAACTCTATATATGAATCCAAAGATTGTTGCTCACATGTTCGATTATTCTGAACTTGCTTCTGAGATGGCAAAGATTGATGACGGTATTGGTGACTTAAGGAAACTTATCCGTGAAGATATGGGTAAGCACCACGCTGAATCGCAATCAAAGATGCTAGTTATGCCTCTTGAAGTGTATGACAGTTTAGGTGCTGATACATCTAGCGGAAGAATTAGAGAAAACTACACATCATTAATGAAGATTGTAAGTTCATTCACTGAATTATCAGATACAGTTGGTATTCACAACGTTTCTGCTCTTGGTGGAACAACAAACTATGCAACAACTGATGATGATGCTAAGATTCTTTACGGAGCAACCCGTAGTGCGGCTTCTTACCTAGATGCTGAAGTTAACTTCGGTGGAAGTTATGCTACTGCTGGACGACAATTTACTCTAAGCACAATTAACTCAACAATTCAGAGTCTACGATTGAACGGTGGAACTCCAAAGGTTATCCTAACTGGATATGATACCATTCAAGCATTGTCTGATTTGCTACAAAGTCAAGAGAGATTCATGGATTCTAAGGAAGTTATGCCAACTCATAATGGTGTTAAAGGTGTAAAGGGTGCTGAAGTAGGATTCCGTGTTGCAACATACTACGATATCCCACTAATTCCTGCAAAGGATATGCCTACAACTGGTGGTTACACTGGAACTAAACTATCTGATATGCTCTTACTAGATACAGACCATCTATGGTTTGCTACTATGAAGCCAACACAATACTTCGAGGATGGTATTTCTCACGGAAACCCATTCGGTGTAGGTGTTCTAGGAAACAGAGGTCTTTACCGAACAATGGGAGAGACTGGATGTACTTTCTTCAAGGGACAAGGTAAGATTACCAACTTATTCTGAGGTGATTTAGTTGACTCATACTATAACATTGGTCGCTGACCATAAGGGACAAACCCGCCCATCGGTGGTGGGAGATGAATATGTGGCTGTAGGAGATATGGCGACAACTCTTTACCGAATGGGTTCACCTGCTAGCGTATCTGTAAATATTGACGCTACTACGAATGAGAAATTAACAAGAGCCTCTGGTTCTTTCGTTGATGATGGATTTGTAGTGGGTGATTACTTTACTATAGTCGGTTCAGCAGGTGCTAACGATGCACATTTGCTACAGATTAAGGCTTTTGAAACTAACGATACCGTCATTGAAGTTCAAGCGGATACAGCAATAACTGCTGATACTGGTGGCGGAGAAGTTGTGACCCACGCTGGAGAAAAGATTTTGGCTAGTTCATTTGGACTTTCTAGTTTCACTCATGTAGAGATAGTTGGTCAGGAAAAATTACAAGAAAGGTATGTAATAACCGCTCCTAGAGATAACGGACAACATGTTTATCTTTATGCTTTTAACACCAATGCTGACAACAATAGTACACTCTTAGGTGCTTCTCTTGTTGGTGGTGCAGATATCGCCGCTGTTTTGGCGCAGACGCTAGGTAGTATTAGATTAAAAGCATTCGGAAACATTTGAGGTGTTCTTAGATGGCTAAGGCTACTCTATTAGAGCCAACTTCACAAGCAGGTGGAACCTTTACCACTATAGAAGGAGTACTTCTAGAAGTGGGCGTTCCTACTGAAATATCTACTCACAATGCTATGTTGTATATGGATTCTCATAATATTAAAGTAGATTTTGAAGATGGTGATTTCAAAGATATGGATGAATCAGTATTAGAAAATATGTCTAAGAAACTAAGTGTCGATAAAACTACAGTTAAAGATAGGATTCTTCCTAAAGGAATTAAACCTAAGAAGACTCTAACTAAAAAGGCAACTGAGGCAGTAAAGAGTACTCTTAAAGGTGTAAAACCTAAAAAGGAAGAAGTGGTTGTCGAAGAGATAATTGTAGAAGAACCAGTAGTTGAAGAAACCAATATTGTTGATTCTTCCTCTGATGAGTAGACTTATACAGTTAAAGGGCTTAGGCCATTTTAACGAGAGGTTCTAAAATGACTGGTATTGGTGGTTGTAGAAGTACTGGCGCATTTACGGCAGATGCTCTACTTTATACTGGTTCAGGTAAACTAATCAGTATTACGGGATTCTCTGCTGTTACTACTGGCCCAGTTGATAATACTGGTTATGTAGTTATACATGATTGTTTAACTTCTGGAGCAAAAACTGCGGCTAATACTATTGGTGTATTATATGTTGGTACTACTGCTAGTGGTGGTAATTATGCTGAAGCAGATTTACATGGTGTTAGATTTCAACATGGAATATTCGCAGATGTTACTCATGTAACTGGTACGGCTACTAAATTCTTAGTGACCTTTAATTAATAATAGATAGGAGGAAAGTGTATGGCAGGAATTGGTGGATGCAGAAGTAGCGGGGCAATTAGTGCGGATACTCTTATTTTTACAGGGGCTGGTAAATTAATCAGCGTTCATGGATATTCCACAGGAACAGATACTGGTTATGTAACTTTACATGACTGTTTATCACAGGGAGCATGTAACGATGCTAACATGATAGGATTACTATATGTTGGTTTGGCTTCTAAAGGTGCCGCTTATGCTGAATCAGATATGCATGGTGTAATCTTTAGAACTGGGTTGTTTGCAGATATAACTGATGTTGCAGGAACTGGCACAACCTTTACTGTGGAGTTTAATTAAAAAGAGGAATGTATATGGCAGCAATAGATAAAGACACACGACTAATAATGACTATAATGTATGTAGGAGCAATGGCAGGAACTAATGTTTACTTCTATTCAGTCTACGGATGGCAGTTACCATTTAGTGCGGTAACTCACGCAATGTTATTTGGATTAATTACCGTTGGAGTTATTATGATGCAGAAGTCTATTTTTGATATGATAGTTAATGAAAGATTTGAAATGTGGTTATTAAATCGTAAAATAGAAATGTATTGGGAAAAGAAGAATAGAGATGAACAACAGAAGCAAAAAATTCGTGAATCAATGAAGGGGCGAAACTTTGGTTACTATAGTAGTCAGCCCCAACAAGGATATGATGAAGTATCTGAATCATTTTTACAGGCTTTAGAATGAGGGTGATTCCTTTTGTTAGATAGACTCTTAGGAGTAGACGAACAATCTTTGGCATATGATTTGTCGAGGGCGCACTCTGCTGATGTATTTTTTATTAAAATTAGATTTTGGATATGGGGAACCGTAACCGCAGTAGCGACCTTTTTAATAGGCAATATAATGGGTGCATTAGGTATAGATTTGATAGGAACTGCTATTGATAATATTAAGGAGTTTGTCGGATGGGATTAGAGTATGGCTACGCTACTAACGGGCTTTTCTATATTAGTTGCAGAAGCGGCAATGGCTGCCTATAGAAGAATACACGCCATTAATTTTGGAGTTTATGGTTCTAGCAAAGTGGGTAAAACTACTTTACATAGTCAATTAAGAACTAGAGGGGAAGTTCCTGTAGTTAAAGAAAGGACTGTAGGATTACAGAGAGCCAGTAGAAAGGTAGTAAAAATAGATAAAGATTCTAGAACTTTAAGAACTGCTGATGTAGGTGGGCAATCTTACTATTGGGATTCTTGGAAAGAAGATATGCGAAATAGAAAAGTCAAATACATTATATTTATGATAGATGATAGGCACTTATCAGAAGCATATAATTTAGAACATCAGTTATCTTGGCAGTTCTTAATAGATACTATATGTGATGATTATTGGCGATTAAAAAAGAATAAGACTAAAAGGAAGAAGGACAAGGATTTCCCAATAGCAGTAGGGATATGGGCTAACAAGTACGATTTATGGAAGGATAAATATGAACACGACGGGCCTATTGACAAACACCCAATTTTTAAACCGTTCCGGCTCGGTATGCAACGACTTCAAGATAAAGGGATACCTTGTTTCAAATACATCGTATCTGCCAAATCAGACCCAGAAATGGTTTACAGAGGAATAATGACAATGGTGAAGGAGTATTGATAAAATGAGTATGATATATAGCCCAAATATAATAGGCCAGCAGAATAATATGATTAACCCAATGAAAGTTAGTAATAACGCTAGACATTCTGGACCCATCATTAATTATGAATTTAAATCTTTAGACACTAAAAAACAAATGAAGGAACTGATAAAGATATTATCTCCTGAAAAGAAAAAGTTTATTTTAAAATTCGGATATAAATTTAATATTAGAGATAGATGTGTAGTGTGTGGGGTTCATCATGTATGGGAAGCGGGAGATAATCTTAGACCACCGATACCTTTAGCGCATGTAAATAAAGGTAGACCTTTAAGAGGAACTTATTGTCCTAAGCACTCATCTATGCATAAACAAATGGAAATGTTAGAACAACAATTAATCGCTGAAAAGCATGGATTAGAATTTAAAAAGTACATCCCTAAAGCAAGAGTGCCTAATATAATATCAAGAGGACCAATTAACTCTTTAACTGAGAAGGATATAATTTCATTAACCTCTAGGGGTTGGGAGATAACACCGCCGAAGGCGGAAACCGTTTCAGCGGAAGAAAAATTAATATTATTGTTAATGGATTTAAAAGGAAGAATCGGACAAATAGACGAATTAATAGGTGAATAAAATGGGAATACTAGGAACTAGTAATGGGGCTTTGGCCTCACAGATGAGCCAGAATAACGATAAGAATTTTAAGGCTATGAATAACCTTTTGACTCTACAAGATAACCATGTAGAAGAATTCCTATTATATCACGGAGAAGCATTCTTCTCTTCTTATGAGAGATTACTTGAGGATGTAATAGAGAGGGTTATGAGTAAAATGTTGGCCGCTCTACATTTCAAATTAGACGCTACTCAAGGGGATATAATTTTAGAGAAACAGTGCCTTGCTGAGTTTGAGAGAATCACTCAGGAAAATATTGATTTAGATATTCAAAAGATTATTACTTCATCCGTTAATCAAGAAGTAGTTTATCAGAGACAGATGGCTAAGAATCAATATCTCGAAGCCCAAGGGTTTGGGGATAATCAAAGTGGGGGAATGCCAATGGGAGGACAGCCACCAATGGGAGGACAGCCACAAACTGGCGGACAGCCACCAATGAATATTCAAGGGCAGCCGGCTACTGGTGCAATGAATCAAAATATGGCTATGGGACAAGGTGCAATGAATAATCAATCTGGTTATCCAGTTCCACCTAGCGGATATGATAATTATAACAACCCTTATTGGGTTGACCCACAAACAGGTCAGGCAACTTATAGTCCACCAAACGCTGGATTAGGATTAGGTAAAATGATTCAAAAAGGTGCTGCTTGGGCAAAATGGCTTGCGTGATTTAGATGAAATTCGTGTGGTTGGGCGGTCAGGAACCCTTTTTGGGTGAAGATAGAATAAGAGATTCTTTTAAAAAATATCTATTAATTAGCGACCATGATGAAAGGGATGACTTAAATGAACTCGATGATATTATAGTAGAAATGGATGAGTTGTTTGATGACCACAATATGAAATATACTAAAGAACATCAGAAGTACCTAGAGGAGAATTCTAAAGCCGCATTAGAATCTATTAAAAAAGAATCATTAAAAGAACTAGTTAGTGAAGATTCTATATCTGGTAAAACTACTGTAGGTATAGATTGGGATAAGTTTAATGAGGAATTCTTAGTAAAGGATATTGCTAACCCAAGTAAAAGGGTTACAGAAGAAGGTCTTCCTGATACTTCTGTTATGTCTGTAGATACTGGTTATACCACTAATGACGTTTTAGAAAGAATAACAGATGAGAATACTAAAGTTACTTTAGACGAAACTTCTAGGTCTAAAAAAATGATAGTTGAGATAGACTTACCTGTAGCCAAAGAAGAAGAACCAAATAGTAAATTACAATTTTGGAATAACAAAGGTGTTGCTATGAGGGCAGAAAAACCTGATGCTAAAATGCTTAAGAGAAAAGGTCAGACTACTACGTTTCAAGTAGACTCTAAAAAATTTATAGAGGCTGTAGATGAATTAACTTTAAAAATGACAATGCAGAAAGACCCAGATACCAATACTGATTTAGAAGTAGAATACACCGAAGAAGATTTGGAAGAAGATATGATTGCTCTATTATTTGAAGATGATATTAAAGAGGAATTTATCGGGAAGTTTATTCCTAACTCTATGGCTAATGCCTATGAATTATATGATATGAGATTATCTTTGGCTTTTAATTTAACATCAAGAGATGAAGAAAATAATATGTCTGTTAAAGTTAGGGCTATTCTAACTCCTCAAACTAAACTTATACCTAAAACTGGAGTTGAAGAAAGAGGGGACACTATAGGTGAAAAGATAAGAGGAACTAAAACTATATTGAGTGGTAGAATTAGTGATAAGAAATTCAAAGTTTATAGTCAATCCATTAAGAGTTATTTTAATTTCATAACTGCTAGATTAAGAGAGTTAGAAGAAGCAATTTCTGATATTCCCGAATCCTCTACGGAGGTTTGATAATGTCACAATATAGTTCTCCTTCTGATACTACTACTGTAAACCCTAACTATTCAACTGGTAATGGTTATTATACTACTGCTGATAAGGTGGCAGAACTATTACAGATACCTCCATTTACTTCTACCACAACCCCTATGCATTCAGAAGTTGGGGAATTCATTAAAAGAATAGAGGATTTTATTGATAATAAAACTAAAACTTCTTGGAGAAGACTATTATTTGAAAATGAATATCATAATTTTACAACGGGGGTAGGTCATTATCCTGCTGGAAGATGGAGAGACTATCTTGGTTTTGTTCAATTAGATAGACATAGTATTTCAAAGATGGTTCGTATAGATATATGGGAAGGAAATAAATGGACTAATATTTGTGGAGCAGAGGCAAGTGTAACTTTTAATGATTATACTTCTATGTTAAGTGGAACAACTCAAATTAATCTTCGTTTACCTAATAATGGTTTGATTTTTAATTTATTAGCGGGAACTACAAATTCAAGATTCGATACCACATATGGTAATAAAACAGCCGCAAGGGAACTTGTTTCATTAATCAATGAGAGATACCCTTCAGATACTGCTTCATTAACAGGTTCTACTCAGGCCAAGGGACAAACTGATACTACTGGTGCTAAACAAGTATCGGACTTTTTCTATGCTACTATTGATTCTGAGGATTCAAATAAGGTTTTAATTTCATCTTTGCTACCTAGTGATGATGGTGCTAATTGCTCAATTTATCTAAATGGTAGTTCTAGCACTACTTCTGCTCATGGTTTAGAAGTGAATAGTTTCACAGATAAAGAAGACTCTGGTAGAATGAATGAGTGGTGGAAAATAGGTAGGGAAGGTAGAATATTCTTTAGAGATAAATATCCATACATTCATCTTAATTCTGTAAGGGTTACTTACTTTTCTGGAAGTGGTAGAATACCAGCGGTTATCACTGATGCTGCTACTAAATTAGTGGCTTGTGAAATACTTCGTTCTGATGATGCGACTGTCTTAATTACTGAAACTGGTAATCAAATATCAGTGAAAGAGAAGTATGATATTCTAAGAAAAGAGGCTATGGAAATAGTTGATGGTAAGAAGGAAGGGGTGTTTCTAATTGAGTGACATTATAAGAATCACTAAGAGAATACAGGAAATATACTCTGAAAGAAATGCTATTTTAGAAGACGCCGGTTTAGGGGATTTTATTCATTCAGATGAAGAAATAGAACAATTAGTAGCAGAGGCTATTGAAAAGGATATATCTAAATCAATAGATAAGATGTTTAAGGATAGTGGATTGTAATGGATGAAGTAACTTATGCTGTTAATCTCATAAGGGACAATTGGCCAAGTGCAAGTGTTATGCAAAATACATTAGGTATAGATACCGCTCATAGGATTAAACCTACAATTTTAGACATTAGAAATTTATCTTCTGCTGGAACCACTGATGGTTCATCTGGTAAAGTTAGTAGAGGTCAGGCTAGACAATATAGTTTATTGAATCAAACTAGTCCTGCTATTGGCGGAGCAACCTCTTCAGATTTAATTATTATTTATGAAGATGGACAAGATATAAGTTATCCAACTATTGGCTGGGATGTTCGCAATGAAACATATAATATAACTTGTCACATACGGACTATTAGCGGAGGAGACACAAGAGCGGCTGATAACATGTATTCTCATCATAGATTAGAATCAATTTATAAGTCACTCAGATATACGCTTGAATCACAGAGGAAAGGTGCAACAGTAACTATAGGTAGTGACTCATTAAAAATGCACCAAATACATTTAGGAGGAAGAACTGAATCTAATAATAAAGCAAAAAGATTATTGGGTTATAAAGTAAGTGTTACAATGAAGAAATTCTCTATCTCTGTGTAAATAAATAAAAGGTGAAAAATTATGGGAGTATCAAACAGCGAAATATTTTTAGGTAGTGGGGCTAATTTAGCATTCGTTCCAGAAGTAGATTTTTTCTTTAGAGCGCAAGGCACAAGTACTACACAAATACAAATGGAAACTACACACGCACTTTCATTCCAATTAGTAAAGGATATGTATATTGGTTGTACTATAGATTGGTATGATGCTGGCACTTATACTTCTTCACATACAGTTACTGCTAATGACCACGATACCTTTACTATTACTCCCGCTACTGGTGCGGCCGTTGTTGCTGCTGATGATGAATTTGTTTTGAGAGGTTATGGCGCACCTTGTCCTGCTCCAGATTCAGATGATGATGGAACAGGTAAGACTAGACTACATGCCGATAACTGGTTAGGGTTAGTTGAAACTGCTACATTTCCTAATATAGAAGTAGAAATGAAACAAATGAATCTACAATTAGGTGGGACTAGAAATTATAGTTATCAATATAAAGGTATAGAAACTGCTTCAGGTGGTAATCTCGCTTTTATTTGTCACCAACCAACTTGGTTATATTATGCATTAGGATTGTGTGAAGAAGTTTCTGCCGCAGGTGCAAGTTCCAGTAATCATCCTACTAATTATCATACAGGAACTAATGCTCATAAGTTATATATTCATGGAACTAGTTCTACTTCTCATATTAGTGAGGGTCCATTCATTCATAGAGTAAACCCTGTTGGTGATGGCAGCACACCTTCTGTTCATATTGTTCCTCCTATTAATGAGTTAATAGAAACAGCACCCCAAACACATTTTGATAGTATTTCTTATCCAATTGCCGCCACTGGAGAATATATAACTTATAAATTTGCAGAATCTAATACTGCCCATTTACCTTCATTTGCTCTTGAACAATCTCTAAGTAAATTAGCCACTAATCCTTGGCAGAGCGAAGAAGCAGCAGATGCTGAAGATTTGAACTTTGTAAGGGTTGCCAGAGGTAATAGAGTTAACACTTTAACTATGTCTGCAAACGAGAATGAAGAATTAAAAATGACTTTAGATTTGAACAGTAGAGCGGTTACAGTAATCCCTCAAGATTTGGCTTCTCCTAGTACAGGTTATGAGGCAAGAGGTGGACAAGTGACTGATACTAGTTTGTTTAATTATACTAGTGAGGCTTCTCACCTTGAACCGTTCTTCTTTTCTGATGGAACCATTAGCATATATGGAACTCAATTTTTGAAGATTACTAATTTCACTTTAACTATTAATAACAATTTACAAGATAAAAGGTTCGTTGGTATAGGAGGTAAGGGAATTAAAGATGGAATACCTGCTCAAAGAACTTATGAGATATCATTAACTGCTTTAGTAACTGATGATAAACTATTCACTGAGTTACTAAACAATGATGAAAACAATGATACGGGTCAATCAATTGATTTAGTATTCACTAAGGATAGTGGCGAATCTCTTACAATGGCTTTCGACGATTATTTCACAACGGCTAATACTTGGACTATTCCAGATGATAAAGGTCCAGTAACAGTGGAAGCAACCCTAATGCCTAGAACTCTAACTAATTGCACGGCAATAACTCACTGGGTTTTACAGGGGTGATTAAATGGCATCATATAATGATTTATACAAAGCAAATCTAGAAAGAATCAAAGTCGAAGAAGAGGCTAAAAGAAGCCGAGCGGAAAAGAAAGCCGCAGATAAAAAGGCTAAGGCCGATGCTAAAGCAGCAAAAGCAAAAGAAGAAACTACGGAGGAGTCTACGGAATAAAATCCTAACTCTTAAGTAATGTTATATTCCACCAACACCGTTTGTATGTTTGTTGGTAAAAAAAGGTGGATGAAATGTTAGAAGAAAATAAAAAAATTGTTAGTGATAAAGCGTTGCTCTTTGCAGCAACAGAACCGAAATTATACTACCTCAAAATTGCAGAAGGTAGCGAAGAACATCTGAAAATCTGGGTAAAGGAACCAACTTGGTTACAAGTAGAAGCAGCAATGACTTCTGTAATGAAGATTAATTCTAAGACTCAAGAAATGGATATTGATTTAAATAATCTTTATCATTATATGATAGATAACTTCGTACATAAAACTGAACCCCATTTGGGTAAAGTTGATTTAATTAGATTGAGTCCATATTTAGGTTCTCAATTAAAAGATATACTCCCTAATCCCCTTCAATCATTAGCAGGGGATGATACAAAAAACGAAGAATCAGAGATGCAATCTTAGGTCGTAAAAGCGACCCGCAGATAATATCTCTGCTCACCGTTTATAGTTGCTCAATTGCGTTAGGTATAAGCCCTTTAGAGGTTTACCGTATGCCAGCGAGCCTTGTTGTTGACCTACTGGCCGTCCATACAGAAGTAGAAAAACATAAAGCCGAAGAAATGGAAAAGGAAATGAAGAAGCGTAAGGGGTGATTGAATGGGATTGAATGCAGTTACTAATCAATTGGAAATTGTAAATAAACAAATGACTGTTCAAATAATGCTTCAAGCCAAGATGTTGGCTAAGATGGGTAATACCACTAAAGCCGTTAAAGCCCAAAGTAAAACTATAGAAGACACCGCTAAAAGTTATTTCTCTCTTTCTGATGCTCAAAAGGTGGCCACAGATACTACGGATTCTTTTACTAGAAGGTTTGCTAAAGCGGCTAATTCAGTTGATGGGGCAGGTAAAACTTGGACTATGTTTAGTCGTATATTATCGGGTAGCCCATTATGGAAAATGCAAAATTATGTTAGGTCTGTTGGTCAAGCAATGGATATGTTTCAAACTAATACCGAAAAGTCGGTAGAAGCGGCTAATGAACAAGCAGAGGCTATGGGTAAATTAACTGAACAAATTGATGGAGTAGATAGACATTCAACATTGTTAAAGGATTCTAAAAGCCATAAAGAATTATTAGAGTATCAAAAACTAAAAGATGATATTTCAAAGGGTTTAAAACTGATTGATGAAGCCTAGCTATAAGGTCTTTTGATAGAGACTGTAACATCTTCTCCAAACGTTGCCTT
>Ga0098036_1000128_pt1 | contig 37482 bp, 52 predicted proteins | sample 4_EtaG_FD_77064 | JGI IMG/M metagenome (GOLD analysis project Ga0098036, IMG submission 77064) | Marine viral communities from the Subarctic Pacific Ocean - 4_ETSP_OMZ_AT15127 metaG | ecosystem: Environmental > Aquatic > Marine > Oceanic | place: Pacific Ocean | collected 2015-01-07 | reverse complement strand
TTGTTTAATTTTTTTAATAATACAATAGCTTCATCTAATTCCATTTTGTCTGGAACATCGTCTAATGCATCATTCCATTTTTCTCTATTCATGATTTTCTTAAAAACTTTAAATACTCACAAGCAACTTCTGGATTAAATATTGTAGTTATTAATCTATTATCATCGTCATCATATCTAGGGTCAATAATAGTAACTGGGCAATTGAATATATTCTTATCGTCTAGTCCTAATTTATCAGCATAATTATCCATTATTTTAAACGAGGCTACTTGCAATGCATGAGATATAAGTCCAGAAGCTGCATCTTTTAAAACTTGATAGCCACTAACATGAGTATGCCCGCAAGTTAAAATATGGTCTTTCCAACCCATCTGAGCTGCCTTTGCTACTCCATGAGCAGTATTCCACATTGAATTACCTTTAAATGTATGTCTTGCATTGACTGTTATCTCTTTACCATTCGGGAATATTAGATTCATTCTAGCTCCGAATCTTTCATATAGTCCTTTATGGTCTCTCATTATAAATTCAAGAGGGTCTCCATCACCACTCCATACATCATGATTACCAGCTACTAGATATATCCAATTTAATTTATTTACAAAATATTCTGTAAGTCTCCATGATTCTTTTGCAGAAGTAGATTGTTGTCCATACAAGGCTTGCAATCTTCCTATCCAGTTGTTTTGTATGTCTCCTAAATTGCCAGCAAACATTCCTTCTGTATTATTAATTAAATCTATATACATTAATATTTGAGACAAATTTGTACCATCATCATCAACGTGAGGGTCTCCAAAATGAGCAATCCCTATTGGACCGTCAACATTTATATTAATATCTATTAATTTTCTACTTTCTTTTGATTTCTTTTTTTGTCTATATGCCTTTTTTCTGAAGTCTATTATCTCTTCTATTGGCATTAACTCTGGGTCTCTATCGGCAACTTTAAATGGAGACTCTTCTACTATTGTAGGATTTAACGTTTTTCTACCGCAGGCATAACAACACCATTGTTGTTTTTTAGTTTCTTTATAATAACTGAATCCATCCTTTCTTATATTTCTAGCCCCACACTTAGGGCATCCAATGATGTTACCATCATCGTCTTTTCTAAATTCATCAACCGTTTGCTTAATTGTCGTGTTTGAGTTCCCCATTATCTCCCTCGGATATTTGATTTCTAGAAGCTCCTTCTAATTGTTCTTGTGAAAAACCTTCAAAAACACCAAGAAGACCTACTTCTTTTTGTTTGACATTGTTGCCTGACGTTCCGACTATCTTACCTAGTTCCTTGACAGATTGCAATGTTATGTTATCATCTTCGCTATAATCAGCGAGATGCTTTAGTTTATTAAGAATGTACTCATGGTCTATTCCCAATCCTTTTGCGACATCCAATACGGATTTTTGTATCTCTTCCATTACTCTTTCCTGTTTTAATAAGACAGTTGCTTTTTTTCTTGCCTTTTGGTCGTTTATTTCCTTGTAAGCATTTTTATATGCCTCTACAGCTCCCATACCTACAACTACATTAGTAGCAAATTGCCTTTCTTTATTAGTGACATTTTTTCTTTTATGTATTTGCTCGGATGTATTTTTTATTTTAGTGGAGAATGTATACCTATTTGGATGATTATCAAAGTCCGTATCCATTTTGGTAGATTCCTTATTAATAAAACTTCCGACAACCGTCCTAACCCACCCTTTAGCATAATTATAGTTTTTAGTATCCCCATGATGACTTACTCCGTTCTTTACTTTCAGCAATTGGACTATTCTATCATCGTCACTATATACCCAATCGTCTTGATTAGCTTTTCGCCAATCTGGATGAACTACAGTATTTGGATGTGTCTCTCTAAACTCGTCTATGTCTTCGTAGACATAATGTTTTACATTTTTAATTTTTCTTTTTTCTGCCATCTTAATGTTGTTTCTGTTAGCAATAATACTTGAGCGGACAAATTATCTACTAATTCTCCTACTTCTTGTGGCACTAAATAAACCTCATCATCTATTTCTAAAGGAACTAGGTCTTTAGATAACCTTATTAATATTTTTTCTTGTTCAGATACCGAAAGGTTTGACAATCCTTCTATTAATTCTGACATCTTTTATTACACCTTTATTTTATCCCGACCCAACCACCCATTAAGTTAAACTACAAGTCAATAGTATTCCAAGTAAAAACCCCAGTTATTATTAGAAAAAATTGTAGGATTTTGTTATGTAGCCTTTTTCCCATTATATACCCCCTATATGGGGGATTTGCTAAATAACTTTTTAGTTATTTTTCATTTTGATTATTATTTTAATAATTAATTAACTAGTCATAATAAGGAGAATATATTATGAGTTTATTACCTACACCTAAGAAGGTGCTTGAAGTTGCTGATAGAGCTGAGAATAAGTATCTTGATGCGTTGGAGAATGCTCCAGTCAAACGTGGATGGAATAGAACGTTTGGTATTTCAATACCTAGTAAGTATGATGCTGTTAAAGAATACAATGAGACTATGAAAGGTCTTCAAGAGTTCTGTGAGAGTCGTGGTTATAAAGGTATCATTGAACCTAAAGAAGAAGAGCAACCAGTTAAACGTATGAAGGTAGAGTAGGCTTATGCCTACTTTACTTTTAATTATATTACACTTAACTGTGTGATGTAGAGTGTGCAACTGCTCAAGTGTCGTAAGAATAAGACGTGTATCTACTAAATAATAGAAAGTCTAACATACAGACAACAGGGATTATTACTTCTATTTTTACGATAACTTGGGTATTAACTTTTGTAGGAGAAATTATGTTTACAATTAAAGAATTACAAGATAGAGTACCAGACTTAATTGGTAAGGTTTATACGGAAGGAACAGTTACTGTGATTGAGATTAATCATGGTCGTATAAAGATAATGCCAAAGCATCGTAAGCCTGGAAAGTAAGAAATACCCGCGTCCAACAGCCGTTGAAGTCATACATATGGTGAGGTGTAAGACGGGAATTTTTCAACATAGGAGAGTATTATGACACAACATGAATGTTCTTGTGGCGACAAAGAGATTAATCACGCGCATGATTTTCCAGAGTTAGGTTGTATTTGTTTAACTTGCAATAAGAACTCTTCTGAGTTTGAAGGTTCAGTGCTAGTTATGTATGATGAAGAAGTTGTTCATAATCTTAAAAGAATGATACCTCTTATAGAAAGTATGAAAACATCATTTGACCATGTAAGAGGTGATGTTGAAGCTCGTGAGATAATGACTGAAACTTTAAAACGAGCAATAGAATTACTTAAATAATTTGAGTGTACTTTGGTGGTAGCGCGTAACCAACTGTCGAGAAACGGTTCCCCACATTGCGCAGGGTCATGTACCGAATTTATGATGGGATAAGGTCGAAGACACTCAAAGATTTTAAAAAGGTGCTATCGTAGCAAGCCACTACCTTGTAATCAAAATGTGGCTCTAGAATTATGGGCATTGTTATCTTATACCTACAACTACAATAGAGTGTAAGAAGTGGACTCCGCATCGTCCTTACTTCATAGCAATGCCCTATCTTTTTTAACACATACAAAAGGATTTAATCATGAAAAAACAAAGATATAAAGCATCAACTAATTTAAATGTTGGAACAATGGTACAAGGTATGATTGGAGAAAACAATGTGGCTAATCTATTTCTTACAAATGGATATATAGTTACTAGACCAGATGTAGACTTAGGTGTAGATATGGTTGTTTGTAAACCTAAAAAATGGGGTAAGAAAATGTTAATGAAAAATTGGATTAGTATACAAGTAAAGTACAATACAAGAATTTCAGAAACAACATTTGGTACATCATTGCGTGTAAAAGTAACTCCAAATAGTTGTGATTATGTTGCTATACCTTTAGACAAAGGAGTAACAAACATACATTATCATCATAATAAAGTTATATTCTTCCCTCAACCTTCAAAGTTAAAAGGTAAAGAGTATCTTAGAGAATTTGCTTTTGAAGATGTTAAAGTAGCAAAGAATAATGGATTGGTTTATAAAGATTGTTACGGAGATTCACAAGTTTCTTATAGAAATCAACATAAACGAAGATGGGCAAAGAATTTTTATGAATTGCCTACAACTTAAAACAAGGAGTAACAATGGATACAATAGTAGGAATTATTATAGCAATCGCATACATATACGGATTGTATCAAACAGTAACAGGAGATAAGGAAAAATCAGATGTTGAAAATGTTGAATAAAGTAAATAAAAAAGAAGTAGATGATGCTTTTGATTATTTTATGGACACAGGAAGATTAGAAGAATTAAAAGAAGATGATGTCTATTATATCAAAGCATTGTTAAAGTATGTAGCAAATATACATAATACTAAATTAATATTCTCAGAGGAGGAAAAGTAATGATAGCAGTAACAAGTAAAAAAGCATACAAAGAGATTAATGAAGAAGGCGTTCTTAAGACACAAAAAGATAAAATTATGTACGTTATACGTTCACATTATGATATACATAGAAAAGGAATATCTAATAACGAGATTGCAGAACTTACAGGATTTAGAATCAATGCAGTAAGTGGTAGAGTTAATGACTTAAAAAAAGATGGAGTTATTGAAACTTTTAATAAAGTAAAATGCTCTATTACTAAACGTTTGGTTAATACAGTTGTTCCTAAAGATAACTTTTATTTCAGAGAACAATTAAATAAACTTAGATTGTTGCTTGGTGTTTACAATTACGACAAGCATACAATAACTCAAAATAGTAAAAACGAAACAACGTTAAGAGTTGGATATTGGGAAAGAATACCAAAGAATGATTTAATAAGATTGCAAGTAAATAGTCAATTGTTATTAACTCCAAATTCTTATTATGAAGAAGATTGTGGAGATAAGTTTTGGTATGTTATAGAACCTATGATAGTATGAAATTGGGCCTCTCAGTTTAGCGACAAAAGATACTCGTAGTATCTGAGCAACACGATGAAGACTTCGTCTGAAGTGTTAAACAAAAACTTAACAGGTTCATGAGACTATAGGCTGGCGTAAGTGCGCACATCGTACGTCAGCTTATACTCAAAAGTAATGATATGTGGATAGATATGACGGTTAATGAACGCTTCATCTAGTACGAGGCCTTCACGAAGTGACTGATTTAGCCGTCTATCTGTTGACTATAAGTATTGATATTATTAAATTTAGAATACATATAAGGAGAGATATATGGATGTTATTAAAGTATATACAGACTACCTTGCTCATGTAAACAATGAAAGAAATGCAGAAAGAGAAGACGAAGAATTTCATGCATCTTCTTCTGGTAGTTGTTTTAGAAAACAAATGTATGGATTTTTTGGATACGATTCAAAAGAACTAGATGATAAATCATTAAGATTATTAAGACTTGGTACTATTGTACATTCAGATTTTGAAAAAGCAATGTCTATGTACGAAGATAATAATCCTCAAGAAGAAATTCATATTGAAAAAAAAGTAAGTATACCTAGATTAAATTTAGTTGGAACGTTTGATTTGGGAACACACTATGGTAACACTTTTAGTATTTATGATTACAAAACAGTAGCTGCTTACAAATGGACAACTAAGTTTGGTCGTAAACACAACAGAGTACCAACAACAGACAAAAACTATAAGTTACAATTAGGTACTTATGGTCTTGCAATCAAAGAAGATAATAAAGATACTATAGTAAAACTTTTTCTATTATGGTATAACAAAAATACATCTATGATGCGAGAACAAATTGTGGATAGTAGTTACATATCACAGGCAGAAGAATATTGGCTTGAAGTAAATACAATATTAAAAGAACATGGAGAAGATTTTGAACAATCTGATATGTTAGAGCCTGGAATATCTTATGGAGTTCCTTTTGAAGATTGGGAATGTAGATATTGTCAATATAGTGACATCTGTCCAACACCAATAAAATAAACACAAGGATAACAATGAAAAACAATACACCTATTGTTGTAGATGAGTCTATGCTTACTGCAACAGATGAAATAAGAAAATCAATAACAGTCAAGCATAAGAAAGTTTCTTTTATAAAAACTCCTAAACCTTATATTAAACAAAAGGCTGGAATGGATTATGTAGAATATTCTTATATGAGAGATATTGCAGATAAAGAATTTGCAGGTTGGTCTTGGGAAATTATATCAACAGAAATGTTAGGTAGTGCAGCTTATGTAGTGCATGGTAGATTAAAATGGTACGATGAAGGTATTTGGAGAACAGGAGATATGGTAGCTGCTCATAGAATACAAACTAAAAGAGGGACCGGAGAATTTGTTGATATTGGTAACGATGTTAAAGCAGCCAATACAGATGCTATTAAAAAAGCATTTAATATGTATATGAATATTGCAGATGATGTTTACAGAAATCAAATAGAGGATATGGAGTTATCTGATGAAGAGAAGAATGATATACTTGTTCTTGCATCTGAAATAAGTGAAGAAAAGATGAGTAGCATACATATACTTATTAATAAAGGAGAACTAAACAAAGCAAACTACAAAGGTTCAATAAATAAACTACAAAGAGAGATAGATAATGAGAAAAATAAATAATTACGGAGAAGTTCATTCACTTTTACATGAAGAAGAATGTTATACAATTGGAACTAATGACGGAAAAGAATTTAGGAGAGTGGTTTATAAAGGGACTAGACTCTTAAATGGTAAAAGTATGATGATATTTAAAACAGAAGACAATAGTCGTCTAACAATAAATCCATCATTTCATACCTTCACAATAGAAGAACAACCACTTCCTCAACCAGATGATTTAAATAGTAGAGTGGATGTTTACATACAAAATAAAATAAAAGGAAACTATAATGGGTAAACTTAAACAATCAGACCTTGACAGATTAAAAGAAGAAGGACTTCTTTCTGAGTCTGCTGAGAAAGCATTGAAGAAAACAAATTCTGTATCAAAGAAAACCACTGCACCTAAGAGATTTATAAAGACAAAGAACGGAACATTTGTTTCACCTAGTCTTTATTTTCGTGGAGGTAGAGGACTTGAAGCATCTGAAGAGATGTTAAAGTTTCAATCAGAATACGACAAACTAGTAAATAAATACACAACAACTAATAATAAATAAGGAGAAAGTAATGGCAAAAGCAATAGAAGCTGAGTTTGACCCATCTGCGCAAGTAGCATTTGTTCCTGTAGAAGAAGGTACATACCCTGCTCACATAACTGAATTGACGACCAAAGAAGTAAACACAAGAGCAGGTCAAGCAATCATTGTTAATATGTCTTATACTCTAGCTGACGAAGCTGCTGAGGTTGAACAACCTTTGTACGAGATGGATGGATATAAGCATAGATTAGATGTTAATGGTAGAAAGATACCTATTCTTAAAGATGGAGAACAAGAATACATACTAGGAACACATCTTCCAAAGAAAAAATTCTATGATAATGGTTTCTTTGTATTTACTACTACAGAATCTGCTAATAAGAACAGTAGATACTTTAAGTTACTTGAATCATTAGGAATAGAACTTGAAGAAAACGATAGAGGTATTAAGAAACTTGTTCTTGTAGAAGATGAAGACGTAATAGGATTGCCTGTTTACGTTAAATTAGAAACACATTCTTATGTAACTAGAGACACTAAAGACCTACCTCCTCATGAACAGGAGACTAGAACAGTCTTAAAAGCAAAAGAAGTTACATTGTGGGAAGGTGGAGAAAAGATAAGTCTAGAAGAACTTGAAGATGACGTTCCTTTCTAACAAGTAAAAAAATGCCAAGAGATATTGTTTGGAATAACTAACTTATTCTAAGTAATTTTGAGACGAGGGTGGTGTGTATCCAACCCGTATACTCTCCATATATACTCGTCTCTCTCTCGGCATCACCCTCAAATGATAAGGAGAGACAATGAAAGAATCAAGCGCAGTAATAAAACTAACACAATCTGAAATAACTCATACTATAATGGCATTGGTTATGGCTAAACAAGCATCTGCTAATTTAGGTATTGAGTATTATGAAAAAATGTTTAATAGTCTTTGGAAAGATTTTGAAAAGATTAAAAACAGTATAATAGAAGGAGAGAAGAAAATTGAAACCAATAACAAAATGGGAGAAAAAACTAGAAGCAATCCACAAACTTGCGAAGTCTGCGATTAATAATAAAATAAACTGGAAACCATCTAAGGGTTTACTTTATATAAAAGATGTTCCTGTTGGAGAACTTGTTAAAGTTAATAAACAAACAGCAATAATAGTAGAACATACAGAAGTATCAACAGTAGTTCATTGTGTAGAATATGAATCTGAAGATAAACAATTTTATTTAGGTAGACATAGGTGGGCAAATGCAACGGAGGTAAAAACATTATGAATCAAGTAACATCAATAGAACAAGAACTAAGAATAAAAATAGAATCATATGAACACAATTTAAAAAATATTAAATATATATTATCTTCAAAAGATGTAAAGACACACGCTAAAATAAGAAGAATAGAATATATAATAGATTCAATTGAAAATGAGATTGGTAATGAAAAAGATTGCTAAATACAAACAAAGTGAATACGATGCCAGAAAAGCAGATGCTTATATAAAGTATTGCATTAAGTGTTTAAAATGTTGGGAAGTAACAGTTGGTTCAGCTCAACTTAATGGTAAAAAAAGAAGAATAGTTCAATACTATGAAAACTTTGTATCTTATGGTAAAGAAAAAAAAATCTGTAACAATTGTAAAGGAGAGAACAATGACCAAAATGTCATGGATAAGTTATCTATGTGAATCTGAAAATAGAGAAGCTTTGATAGAAGAAGTTGGTGTAGAACTTGCAGATGAGTTTTTGCACGCACATTATGAAATGAGAGATAATAGAGATAACCCTGCATACAATAAATTAAATGAAATTCACGATGAAATGCAGAAGGAGGTTAAACATGAAAAAATGTCCAGCTTGCGGATACACTCCTCTAAGTAAAGGACAAAACATAAGTTTAAAGATTAGAAACTTAATGATAGAGAGAGAAAAGAAAACAATACAATCACTAAATAAAATTGCAAAACTAATTATTGATAATGTTCCTCAAGACGATAGAATGTCTTATTACAAGTTTTTATATGGAATCAAAAATTGCAAGGATGACGTAGTCAGACATTGCATTGAGACATATTATAAAACAAGAGCATTTCAAAGTAATAAAGGATTTGCATATTTAAGAGCAATAATACAAAATCAATTCAAGAATAACGATAAAATACTAGAGAATGAGAGACGAAGACTTGGTTCTGTACCACCAGTAATAGATTAAAAGCTCCTCAAAAATTAATATAGAAAGTATGATTAATGCTTTTCGTATTAATACTCGAGGTGGCCCTTATGTGAGGAGCTTTTATAAAAGGAGAAAAAAATGATAATGTTTGACATATCAGAATGGATAATTAATTTAGTAGTCTTAGGTCTAGGATTAGTATTATGGTGTTTAGCGATACTATTAATAGGAATGATAATTGCCATTAGTAATAAATGGATTAAAGAAAATTTAATTAAACAAAGGAGAAGTAAATGAGATATTATTGGGAAGCGTTGTTTAGCACAGAGTATTTCCCTTATTGGGAATTTACTATGCTTATGATGTTAGCTTTACAATTAAGTTATTTGTGGAGACAACATAGAACAGAGAAAAAAATAGATGTAATAAACGAAACGTTAAATGAAGTTTTAGACGATTTATTAGATTAACATAACAAAGGAGAGAGATATGTTACAAAATGCAAAATTTCCAGTAAAAGAAGTACCAGCTTATTGGGAATCAACTAATAAAAATAAAGGAAATGGCACTAGTGTTAGAGAGATGTCAACAGGATATAAATTCATAGTAAGAGAAGATACTAACAAAGTTCTTAGTTGTATGACCAATTCTTATAAATTAGTAAGAAATGACGATATAATTAAAACTGCTAATCCTCTTATTAAAAAGATGGGTGGAGAAATATCTAAAGTAAATGTATTAAAAGAAGGTTCAAAGACTGTTATGAATTGGACATTTCCAAATAACAAAATAAGAATGTCTAAAGATGATGAGTTAATTCCAGAAATAAATATAGTTAATAGTTATGATGGAAGTCTTGGTCTTAACATACTTGGTGGTGCTTTTAGAATAATATGCTCCAATGGATTAGTAATTGGATTCGTAGCATCTAAATACACTAACAAACATATTAAAACAAACATTGAACTTAATGACCTAGATAGAATCATTGAAGAAACTATTGGTAACACATCAAACATATTTAAAGATGAGTTTCCTATTCTTGCAGAAACTAAGTTTAAAGAAAAACATTTAATTGAGTTTATAAAGTTATTTCCAGAGTATGCAAATACATTGGTTACAAATAAACTAATTATTGAAAATCCTAAAACGTTTTGGGATTTGTTAAATGTAGGTACTAACATTCTTACGCATCACATGAACAGAGAAATGGTCTCAACTCACAACCTTGAAGGCAGACTTTACCCTAAAGTAAAGAAACTAGCACTTAAAGAGGCTGACGTTGCCATCTCTTGATTGGTATGATTGCCCTATAGTTATACCTTATTATGGTGGGAAGTATGAGTTGAGCAGAAAGTTTGTTCCTCTCATACCCCATCATGAAAGATACTTCGAAGTTTTCTCTGGAGGATTGTCCATGTTCTTTCGTAAAACAAAAGTTAAATGGAATGTTCTTAACGATAAAGATAATAATATAGTAAATCTATATATGTGTATTATACATGAATTAGATGAACTTGTTAAACATCTTGAGTGGATGCCTAAATCCAGAGAACTCTTTGAAAACTTTAGGACCGACATAAAAGAAAAGAAACCTATTGATATTCCAGACCCTTACCAAGCTGCAAAGTATTTTTATTGCATACGACATAGTTTCAACAAATTGATTCACACTCCTATGTCAATGGGAAAAGATTGGAAAAGGAATTGGGAAGAAGAGTTTAAGTATTCAAGAATGAAAATCAACGGTTCAACTATTGAGAACTTAGATTTTGGAGCTCTTGTTGATAGATACAAACCCAACAGCAATGATTTTTGGTACTTAGACCCACCATATTTTATTGCAACAGACAAAGGTGATTACTATCAACACAACTTCACTGCTGGAGACCATATAAGATTGAAAGAAAAAGTAGACGAACTAGATTCTAAAGGTGCTAAATTTATGGTCTCATACGACTACAGAGAGGAAGTGTATGAGTTATACAAAAACTACAATGTAATGACCATTGATTTGAAATACATGGGCGCTACGGATGAACATAGAGCAAAGAAAAGAAAAGAGTATTTAATATTAAACTATGAACCTGTCAATCAGACAAGTTTATTTTAAAGGAGGATAGATGAAAGATATAAAAGACGTTCAAGTAAAAGTTATGCCATCTAATGTTGACGCTGAAGAAGCAATGCTTGGTAGCATACTTCAAGGTGGAGATATTGAAATGGAAATAGCAATGGCTTGGATAAGAGAGGACGAAGCACTTTATTCTACAAAGTGTATGAACATATTTCAATGTATGAAAAACTTGTACAATAATAAAGTTCCTATTGATACAATTACATTATCTGATAAGATGCAAGATATGTTTGGATTGAAAGATAGTTTGTACATATTAGATTTACAGGATAAAAGTCCTAGTAAAGTAAAAGTAGAATACTATGCTAAAATTGTATGGGAAAGATACGTTCAAAGAGAGACTGCTAAATCTGCTCAAGACTTACTTAATGCTAGTTATGAAAACTACAATGAAGTAGGTAGAATTATTGAGAACCATAGCAAACTTATTGATGAACTAAGAAACATACAACCTTCCAAAGCAAGAGACATTTCTGATATTATTGAAGAGACTAACGTAGCATTGCAAGAACAATCTAATACAATACAGTTTGGTCTTGGTAAACTTGACAACTTCGCAGGTGGTATGACTCGTAAAGAAATTACTGTATTGGGTGGTAGACCTGGCCATGGTAAAACTACGTTGATGTTGAACATTGTGCGAGGTTTGATTGAACAAGGATACAATGTAATGCTATTCAATCGTGAGATGAGTAATGTAGAAACAATGAAAAAGTTGTACGTCATGGAATCTAGAGACATTACATACTCAATGATTCGTTCTGGAATAACAGATGATAAGAAACCAGCTCTTACTAGTGTGTCTGAATATGTTAAGAATAAGTATGAAAATCTTACAGCATTTGACGACATACGAGGATTAGATGATTGTATTCGTGAAATCAATAAAGGTAAACCCGATGTTATTATTGATGATTACATTCAATTGATTGATGTAGGAATGACAAACAAAGATAGAAGGTTTGAAATTGAGAAGATTGTACAAGATTACAAATGGGCAGTTAAACAAAACAATTGTTCTGCAATTCTTGTATCTCAACTTAATCGTGATATTGAAAAGCGATTCGACCCTAGACCTAGAATGAGTGACTATGCAGAATCTGGTGTAATAGAACAAACAGCAGAGTCAGCAATGTTCGTATTTTATGGATACAACTTTGATAGTGATAAATACAACAGATACAAAAGTGAAGTCATTGTAGCTAAAAGCAGATATGGTACTATTGGAACCTACCCAATGGGATTCAATGGTAACAAATGCAAATTTTACAATGACCATAAAGAGGCGGAACGAGACACAGTTGCGTAAATCTTGTAGGGGATGCTACTATGGCATCGGAGAAAAATGTTATTGGTTTAGAGATGTTGAAGGAACATCCCCTAAAGAGATTCCTGTAAGCGTTTTTGATAAAGGATGTAAACATTATAAAAATACTAATATGGTAGATTCAGAATCAGAACTACTTATATTAATATCAAATAAGTTTGATGGAGAGATACTTAGCGATAAGTATGAAATATATAGAAAACCTTACAAAAAGAAATATGTAAAAAGTTCACATAACTATTCATATAGGAGAGATGCACAATGAAAACAATAATAGGTATAGACCCTGGCGCTAGTGGGGCTATTACTTTTACTAACTCAGAGAATAAAAAACTTTATATTCACAAATGTCATCCAAGCATATCTGGTAGAGCAGTTATAGTAGAAATGGCTAAAAGTGCTTTTAAAGGAGATGATATAGTAGCATACATAGAAAAAGTACACGCTATGCCACATGATGGTAGAAGTTCTCTGTTTAAGTTTGGAGTAAACTACGGAGTTTGGCTTGGTATACTTGCTTCTAAGCAAATACCGACAGTAGAAGTATCACCACAAAAGTGGATGAATTTTTGGAAAGAATATCATGGAGTAGGATTACCAAAAAAAAAGAAAGAAAGAAAGAATGTTCTAAAGGATTTTGCTTCAGTATATCTTGACGAGAATAAGAAAGCTACACTATGGAACGCAGATAGTATATTAATAACAATGTATGGAATATACATGGAAAAGGAGAAAGAAAATGGAATGTAAAGATAGTATAGACGTATGGATTAAAACTTGTAGTAGTTTAAAAGACACTATAAAATTAGCAGTAAAAAAAAATGATTCAGATTTTATTATTGAATTGTTAGAAAAATTTAGAGAAGCAACTGAACAATTAGAAACGTTAATTAAAATGAGTAAAAAAGAAAGATTTACAGCATAATCTCCTTATGCTGACTAGAGGATAAGGGGGCAGATTATTTACGTTTGCCCTCTTTTTCCATATGCAATAATGAATTTTTTAATCCCAATGGTAAATTTCCATATTTTTTTCTTGATTTAGATTTTTTTTCTAATTTTTCAAAATAATATTCTGGAGCTATTTCTTTTAACAAAGGTTTAATATCTTTTATAAATGTTCTTTCATCTTTCTTTTTAGGAAAAACTGTAACTTCTTGAGCAGCGGCAGAAAAAGGGCCATAAGGAGTTTTTACCGACATTGGTATCCATCTATCAACAGTTCTACCAGCAAATTGATTAAATAATTTTATTTGTTGCATTGCAATATCTAAATTATCATCATCAGTAGCTTCTCCAACTGAAAAAGCTAAGTTATTAATATACTCATTGTCAGCATTGATTAATTCTGTCATTACCCCTACATCTATTAAAGTTCCAACAGTAGGCCCTAACTTTGAAGTGACAATTCCTTTTCCGTAAAATTGCGTATTTAATCTTTCTCTGTCTTCTTCGTCATCCAAATCTGAAAACAACAACATCCAAATATCTTCTAAAGTTTCTTTAGCCGTATGTTCTACTAATGTTTGATTATACCCACTTATATAACTTATTAAAGCAGGGCCTAAAAAATAAGCCATAGTCATATTCATAGTTTTATGAACACCCTTAGCGTCTTTTAACCATTCTGAAAATTTTGTTTTTTCTTTCTTTAAAACTTGCTTATCATAATAAGCTTCTTTAACTATAGAATAATTTCTTTCTAAAAATTCCATACCATAATGTTGAAATTGAAAAACAAATTGACCTATTCCTTCTTTCATGTTTTTTGCTTTAGCATAAGATTCATAATCAAAATGATTTAATATAACCATGTTTTTAGCATATGCTTTAGCATATCTTCTTTTATTTTCTAAAACACTACCTTTTAATTTTCCATTATCAATTTGATTTTGTATATATCTATCAAATCTTGGACTTTCATCCATTACTTTATTAATTTGACCAAATGCTATTTTAGCAGTGAATTTTCTATTGGCATTTTCTACTCCTCTATGAAAAACAGAACTTTTCTGGGCTAAATAACTCATTCCACTTGAAAATATCTTTGAACCTTTATAAACAAAATTTTCTTCATCAGAATATTCAATTTGTCCTTTGTCATTCATTTTTCTAATTCTAATCTGTTCTGCGCTTTTACCTTTAATACTAGATTCAATAGCAGCTTCGGAAGTGTCCATATATAAATTAGATTCTTTTAAAAAAACATCTATATCAAATCTTAATTGATTTTCTTTTAAATATTTATAAGATTGATACATTGCAGTAGGCCCAAATGTAAAAAAATTCATAAGTACCTGAGTATAATTTCTTACAGCGGACCTAGGACTAAATCCTAATTTATTAAAAAATTGATAAGACAATAATGCTTGTTTTATTTCTTTGGTAGCACCACTAACATCTGTAGTTCCATTCATTGAACCGTATAAACTTTCTATTGTATTTACAATTTTAAGAGAATAATCAGATTCTTTAGTATCTCCATACATTTTTCTAGCTAAATCCAATGAATTAAAATGAGAATTTGTTAAAAAAGCATTTGTATTAAATTTATTTACTTGTTGTATATAAGAACTAACTACGTCTATAAAGTTTCTATTGTAATCATAATTAGTTCCTTGAGTTCTGGATTTTCCAAAAGAAGGTATAGCATCATTTAAATTATCAATAATGTCATCAATATCTAAAGAATCATGTTTACCATCAATTTGAGATGTTTCCATTTTATCAAAATGTGGCATTAAGTTTTCCATAAATTTTATATTTAATTCATTTGTATAATGAGGAAAATAACCTTCGCTGTATCTAGGCATTAATTTTGATTTTAAATTATTTTCTAATTCTTCTAATTTTTCAATTGTAAATCTAGAACCTTTTTTATTTTCTATTTTTTTAATTATAGTTTGTATTTTTTTTTCTATTCCCAATCTTAATGTTTTATAGGAATTATCCATTAATTTATTATAATCAATAACTGCTGGTAATATAGAATCGTCTATACCTACTCTTTTAAAATAATCATTACTTTCTTTATCGTTTAATCTTACTAATTTTTTTCCAGATTCATAATCTTGAACTCTTTTAATTGCTTCTTTATCTCCATTATCTGCTAGTGTTTTTTCATCTTGAAATTTTAAATCAATAGCTTCTGGTACTGTTTTTTCAATAATTTTTATAAAATCAACAAAAGAATTAACTACTCCACCTTTTTCAAATTCTTTTAATTTATTATTTGTTTCTTCTATTAAATTACTATCTTTAGAATCAAGAGCTTTTATATAATCCAATTGCAATCTTCTATGTTCTTTTAATCCTTTATTAAATTTTCTTTTTCCAAGTATTGTGTCTAAACCAGCAGATGCTTTTATTTTATCAACAATATCTAAAAATTCTTTACTTGATTTATACTGCCTTAAAGAATCGTTGTTTACAACATCCCTAATACCTTTTAATGTTTCTGATAAAACAGGGTCTTTTTTCCCAAGAATAGTACCAGTCATAAATCCTTCTAATGATTCAAAACTTGTTAATTTTCCTTTTTTTACATTTTCAACATATTTACTTAAATCAACTTTAAATGCTTCAATAGAACCTAATCCTAAAAATTGTCTAGTTTTTTTAGAACCTAAAAGCATAGCTCCTTCTATTGGTATATTAAACCTTGCTTCAAACATTGATATAGCAGCTTGATAAGGCATTTTAATATTATCAATTGTATCTTGATTTTTAGCCCAATCGTCTATCCCATCCAACAATCTAGATGTTAATGGATTTTTTACATCATTGCAATTTACAGGCAATCTCTCATCTCCTTTAATGTTCTAATTGTTTCAAATCCAGAATCTCTAACAGGATTTTCTCTAACGGTTCTATTTAATTCATCTTTCATTTCTCTCATGTTTTTCAACATAGATATTAATTTTTCATTTGTTTTAACAAGTTTAGGTTTAAATTTAAAAAATTTATTTCCTAAGTATCTTTCATTGTCTAAAAGATTGCTAGGTTTTCCATCAACTCCTACAACATTATATATATTATTTTTACTTAATTTTCTAAATCCTTCATCTAAGTCTAATCTTTTTTTCATATATCTTATTGGATTAATATAATCATTTCTCGCTGAAAATTCATCTAAGTCATTTAATTCTTGAACAAATTTAATAAAATCTTCATTTGTTTTATCGGTATAACTTTCAACAAAATCTCTATAAATTTCTATTGTAGATTTATTAATAGTTGATAATGGGTCAGATGCTAATAATTGAGCAGACCAACTAAAATCATTATTTGTATTTAATCTTTTTTCCATTCCCTTATCAAAACCCATTAATTTATATCTATCTACTAAAGGATTAGTTAAATCCATTAATTCTGTATCTTTTTCAAAAAATCTTCTATAATGTTCATTGGCTTGCAATAACTCTCTTAAATGAATATTTGATTCTGCTTGCAAAGAATAACTAGTGTCAAATAATTCGTCTTGTTTCAACATTGCATATAAATTTTTATCACCCTTAGCCATTGCTGTTAATAATTGTATTCCATGCGAATACCTCTTTGATTCTTTATATGGAATAGCAACAGGTCTATTATTAAAAATACCTATAGAATCTCTGTCTCTTATTGGTTCCATATATGCATAAAGAAAATTAATCCCATGTTTATTTATTTTATTAATTAAATATTTTTGTCTTAATTCCCAAACATTACTAATTCCAATTTTATGTTGTTGAATAAAATCAAACATTCTTTTATCTTGTAGAATAGTATTTTTATTATTTGGAAGTATTTCATCTAATAATGTATTACCTCCAAGAACTTTAGCGTTAAAATCTTTTACAGATTGCAAATCTTTTCTTGCATCGCTATCTTTGTCTCCCAATGTTTCAGTCCAATTGTCGTATTGAGGGCTTAGTTTTTTTAAAAAAGAATCTAAAGCATGTTTGTGAATTACAGATTTTACAATTCCACTATCTTCAATAGATACATATTTTTTATATTCTAATTTTCTTGGGTCAATTTTTTGAATATTTTTTCCATATTCATCTTTAACTTTTTGTTGAAATTTATTTATAACATAATCTAATGCTTTTATTTTATGATTTTTCCATCTCCATCCATAAGAACTTTTTTTAATAAAATCTTTTTTCTTAGATAGTCTTTTAATAGTAGATATATATGAATTGAATTTTTTTGTATCTTGAACTACTTTTTTTGCTTTTTTATCAACAGCTTGTTCAATTTGACCATCAATACTAGTCATGAAATTATTTAAATTTGTTTTTGTAACGTCTTTGTAATCACCGTCACCATCAGCAACATCACCTAAAAATGAATTAAACCAATTGTCAACTTGAGTATATGTTTCTATATCTAAATTGTATTGCTTTTTATCTTCCATAAATTCACTTTTAGCAATTGTAACAGCCATTCTATCTAAATAACTACCTCCATTTCCATCGTATATATCTTGAACATTGGATTGTATAGATTCAAATGCTTTGTTATCAGAATCTAATATATTTGTTAAATAATTTTTATCACCAGAACTAAGAAATTTTTGTTTATAAAATAACGCTTTATTTAATCCTTGATAAACATTTCTATGAAAATCTCTAAATATTCTACTGCCATTATATAAATCATAAAATGTAGATTTTCTAGGAGAACCTTCAGTATAAGTTTTATCACCAAAAGCATTTAATAATTTGTTTTGTTGATTTAAAAATTCTTTTATAATTAACTTATCAGCATCATTTAAATTATTAGTTGTTTTATATTTCTTAGAACTTTCATCTAATGTAAATTTTTGAAATATTCTTACTCTTAATCCATTAGCAGTTTGGCCATTCTCTATTATTTGTTTTAAATCTTTAGCATTTGCTTGTTTTGGAGACATTGATTTTGAATTTTCAGGAAACAAAAATCCATCTGTCCAATCATATATATCTCCTGCTATATTTGGATTCAATTTATTAGAACCATCTACAATATACTGAACTTCTAAAGCAGCTCTTTGAAAATATGCTAATGTTTCTGTGTCAACAGTTACATATTCATTTTCACCACTTTTATATAATAAAGACGGCCCAATTAATTCATTAGTAAATGGATTAACTCTAGTATGTTCATCCCAAGGCTCTCTTTGGTCTTCGTCAAATAAATATTCATTACTTCCTAAATTTTGTAAATAATTAATTTTTCTAGGTGTTTTTTGTACAATCCCTATTCCTTGTTTAAAAGATATTGAACTACCTATTTTAGAAAGAATTGCATCTCTTGAAGAACTTGATTCCATTTGAAATGTAAATGTTGGACTACCTTGTAAATCAGAAGGGTCAATACCTTGAACAAAATAAGATTGATTTCTTTTAATATAATCAAACATATAATCATCGTGTGCGAAAAAATAATCTACTTTATCTGCATCATAGTCACCTTCGTATACATTAGCAACATCAAAACTATTAATCTCTACTCCCAATCCTTGACTTTCATCTAAAAAACCTTTTAATCCTAATAATGTTATATCATTAGGTCTTGTTCTTGGATTACGTCTAGAGATAATACCCATTTCATATCTTGTTTCAGTAAGTTCTTGAATAGATTCTATTAAATCATGAGCAGTTTCTAAAGTAGCATCAACAGAGAGCATATCTTCAATGTTTCCAATTATACTTAAATCCTCTTCTGAAATAAACGGAGTAATTTCTTCAACAAATTCTTTCACAGTTAATATTCTATCATTTTGAACTATTCTTATTTTTTTACTACCAAGTTCAGATAATTTAGTTTCTTTTTCTTTAAATGGTAACATTATCTGACCTCTTACTACCATATTATTTAATTTGTTAAATAAAGTAGGTAATAATCTTGTTTTTTTATCTTTGCCTAAATGGCTTTTACCAGAAACAATTAATGGAGCTTGTCCTCCATATCTATAAGATTCAGTTTCTATATCATTGTAAATTCTATTTACTATTGCTCTTCTATCTGAAAAAATATTATCTATATATTCTTTAGCTAAATATTTTTGTACTTGATTTACACTATAATCTGTAGGGTCTGCTGATATGTTAGAATCATTTTCACTTAATTTTAAATAATACATTAAATTACTTAAATTTTGCAATGAACCTTCTTGTGAATCTTGTGGTATTTTTCCCTCTTCCATTTTAGTCCTCATAAAAGCATTCATTTTATAAGGGTCTCTCATTATTTCCTTCATGGCATCTAAATTTAAATCTAACTCTTCAGATATTTCTGCAAAAGCATCTCCATGTTCTTTTGTATTCATGTAATTATAATCAGCATCAGATACACTAGCGGATAATAAATTAGCATCTTTCTCTGGTCTTAATCCTAAAGCGTTAATATCAATTGTTTTTATTAAATTAGAATAAGAACCAGTATTTAAATCAGTATATCTTTTTCCTTTTATAAAATTAATATCATCTTTATTTCCATCATCTATTCCATCATACGCCTTAGCTCCAGATTTTGTAAGTAAAATATCAACTGTTGGATTATTATCAAAAAACCCATTTAAAGCAGGGGAATAAACAAATAAGGTCTTACCATACAAAAGAGTTTTTCCTTCTCCCTGAGACGATATAACAGGCTTTATAGGGTTTGTAGAGTTAGGGTCATGCCCCATGTATGCATGGTATTCTGACATAGCATTTTTAGAAATAAAACTTATACTGTCAAATCCAGAAACTTGGCCATGAGCATTTCCTATTGTATTTTCTAAATCAATGTTTTCATATTCGGGATATTCGTTTTTTAAATCTTGTATAATTTGAGACATAGACTCAGTCCCCTCATCATCCCACACAACAACATTGTGACCTTCTTTTGCCAATCTATTATTAATTAATTTTACAACATTGTCTTCTTTACCCAATAGAGTTTCTCTTGCTTTTTGTACAGATTTTAAATATTCAACTGTAGGTCTAACAAAATTCTTTGTAGTAATTAATTTTAATCTTTTTATGTATTTGTCTACTCTAGTTGGGTCTGTTTCATTTAATATGCTATAAAGTAAATCATTATCTTTGCTTTTAAATCCAACTTCAAAAATTAAAAATCTAGTAGCGTGTTCTATTTTTTCATCTTTATATTTATAAATACTTTCAGTATCGTCAAATGATTTTTTAATATTATCTAAAACTCTTTTTGTTTTTGTATCTACTTTGTTTATATGTTCTTTATGAAATCTGTAAAAATCATCAACTATTTTTTGTTGGTCAATTGTATTTATTAAAATACTATCCATTCCATCATAAACATCTAATTTTTTTATTCCTATATCATTTGGGTCAGAAGAAAATACATCATTAGGATTAAGATTTTTATTTGCTAAAGTTTTTTGTACCCTATCTCTTGTTTCTTTTATTCTTGACCTAAGTAATTTTGGTATATTTTCAGTTTGAAGAATATTGTATGTTTTTTCTATTAAATTTCCAGACCTATTAAATTCTGTATAAACTACACTATTATCAAATATTCCGTAATCTAACCCTAATGAATTAAAATATTGATGAACGGGATTATTTTGCATTAATTCTTTATTTTCGTCAATTGACAATTCATTATTTCTAATACTTATTTTTCTAATTTCAACTCTATCTTTAGTTCCAAATGCTATCTGATTAATATCTTGAATAATGTTATCTTTTTTCTCTGTTGATAAATCTTTAAACTCTTCATTTTTATTTGTAACTAATTGTTCACTAATTCTTTTTATAGATTCTTCGTTAATGATTTTAACTTCATCTACTTTCTCACCATTAATTGCTTTTTCATTGTCTTCAAATATTAAATCATTAAAAAAGTTTCTTTTTGAAATGTTGTCTTTATTAGCATGACTTTCATATGATATAGTTCCATTATCCAATGTAACTTTAAATTTATATTTTGAGAAAAATTGGTCAATACTTAATGATGCATTTTTTTCATTTAAAACATCTGAAGAATCTTTAATATATTTTCTTCTTATTTCTCTTCTTTCGTCTATATTTTTTTGGACTATTTCAGAAGGTAAACCAGCTCTAGTTATATTTTCTTTTATTAATTCAAATTTTTCTATAGTTAAATTTTCTTCTATAATGTCTAGATTTCCATCTACATTTCTTTTTATAATATTTTGTTGATTTAACATATTTAAAATATCTATTCTAGCATTATCTCCAAAATTTAAAATGTGTTCTTGCATTTGATTTTTAACACTATTTAATTTTGTATTAGTCATAATGCTAAACAAATCTTCTATTTTAGTATTATCTGAACTTCTATCTTTTGCATATATATTGTCTAATTTATTTTTTAATACGAAAGCATCTTCAGGAGTTAACTGTATTGATTCAGTTAAAATATTAACGACTTTACTGTCTTTTTTTAATCTATTTAATATTTTATTATATTTATTTTGTAAATTTAAATCACTAGGAATAGACACAGTTCTTAAAATAAAATTTCTAATTCCTTTGTCATCTAATACACCGGGTATGCTAAAATTTGGATTACCAGATTGTTGAATAATAAAATCTATATCAGCTGGGTCAACTACAGAATTTTTTAATCTAAGTTTATTTATATCATTTAAAACTAATTGATACATAAATTCCATATTTTTTCTATTTAATAAATCAACTTTAACACCTAAACTATTTAATTGATTTTGTAAACTAGCAATTTGAGTTTTTTCTATAACATTAGGATTGGGAGTTTCTGTTATTTTAAATTCACCAAGAGCTTTTAATATGCCATGTATTTTGCCTAAATCAATTTTACTAGCATCTTCAGATGTATTTATATCTTTGTAATCGTTAATTAATTTTATATCGTCACCTTCTTTAATTAACATACCAGAATCTAGAAAAAGAGACATTAATTTTGAATCCATATTTTTTTCAGATAATACACTCATTATTTTTTTAGTATTATTATTACCTATATTCCTCATCATAGGAACAATATAAGATTCTAATTCTGTAAATTTAAAATTAAGTCTTCCATCTTTATTTGAAACAGATTGATTAATATCTGATTCAGATTTTCTTACAATATCATATATAGATTTTAAAGTTTCAACACTTTCAATTTTATTAACACTTTGAGATTGGTCAAATGAAGAGGCTCCTAATCCTTCAGTTACGGCTATTACAGTTTCCAAACTCCTTATAGCATCAGACAATTCTTCTTCCGCTTCATTACCTTCTTTTCCAGATAACCATTCTTTAAATTCGCCATCAGATGCTTTTTTAAAAAGTTCATTACTAATTTTAACATTAGCTGGAATTGTAATTCCTTTTTTATTTTCTTTTATAACAATATCTTCATGATTAGCTCTGTTAATATTTTTTAATACCCCCGATAAAGACTCTTCCATTCCTTGAGTTGCTTCATCAACTCGGTCTTCTAATACTGAATTAAAATCTTCGACAGTTTTAAAACCTTGTTTTTCTAAAAGATTCATAATTTTAGAAGCTTGTTTATCTGTAATCTGGTCTAATGTTCTAGAATATTCATAATCAGCTTCCATTAATCCAGATAAAACATTCATTCTATTTGCGTAGGGGTCCGTAGGTTCTGCTGTGTCAAAATTATAAAATGATTTTTCATCATTTTTAAATTCATAATTTGTTATAGTTTCGTCTTCATCGCTTACAATGCCTTCTTCTTTTAAATAACTTGTTAATTCTTCGTTATCTCTTAATAAACCAACTCCAAATCTTTCATTTCCTCCAGACAGAGTAGACGAATAAAATGTATTTTCAGACTTAATTCCTAAACCTTCTAATCCATGTCTTAATTTATTTATTTTAGTATCAATATCTATTCTACCAAAATTTCCCCTTCTCATTGTAAAACCACCAATAATAAAACTTGCTATATAATCAGTAGCATTTAAATTTAATGTATCTTCATCTATATAAGTCTGAAGCATTTGAGTTCCTGACATAGCTGCTCCAGTAGCCATCATTCTAGGAAATAAAATTCTATAATTTTGAAACCCTTCTTTAGTTGATTCTTTTATTATTTCTTTAGCATATTTTTTTCTTGTAGACATTAACCATTTTATTGCTTCTTTTTCTGCATCATCTCCAAGTTCCTGTCTAAGTAAATCTTTTAATCTAGTTTCAGATAATTTATCATTTGCTTTAGCAAATTTATATAAATCTACATTATCTTTTATTCCATTTTTTGTAAATATCATTTTTGTAGAAAAATTGTTATATCTATTTTGTTCTCCATAATGAATTAATTGTTTAGTTAAATACTTTAAATCTTTACCCTTGTAATCATTTTTACCTAAAAGACCTCTCACTCCTTGAAAAAAATCAACTTTAGATTTCATAAATTTATTTAATGGTTGAAAAAAAGCTGCTGTAGCATTTACAGCTGTACCAGCGGCAAATCCAAATACCATTTCTCTAGCAACGCTACCTACTTCTAAAAAACTTTCGTCAAATGGATTAAATCCAGTTTTTATACTATCTGATTCTCCTCTTAATACTTGTTGTCCTTGCCTACTAACACTCATTAATCCATCTGCAAATGAAAATACAAAAGCATCTTCAAGAAACTCACTCATAAATCTCCCAGCATAACCTTGTCCATATTTTGCTTTTGCTATAGTTTGCAATGTATTAACAGGAACACCCTTACTTCCTACTACAGTAGCCATTTCTCTCATTGCTTTTGCTTGAGCAGAATTTATTTGACCAGACTTTAATAACGATTGTATTCTTGTATTTATATTTTTTGCAAATGATTGAGCAAATGTATTACTAGCTGTAGAAGTTTTTATACCTACCGAAGAAGCAGTTTTTGTAACTACTTTACTTACTTCATCACTAAGTTCTTTTTTAACGCTTTTTGAAAGTTTAGATGCTTTATCAGCTGATTTTGTTATTGCACTAACTGCTGACCTAGTTGTTTGCTTACCAAGTAAATTAGAAGCTAATACAGATGCTCCTTTTCCTAAAATTTTTGAAGTTAATTTAACTGGAGCTCCAACTAAATAGCCAACACCAGTTCCAACTCCACCTAATACTTTAGCAAATAAATCTTCTTCTTGATAATCCCTAATTGTTTTTTGAATACCAACATCTTTTATACCAGCTTCTATTAAACCGGGAACTCCAAAAGTAAATGATTCTGCAAATTCATATGTACCAGCAGCGGCGCCTTTATATAAAGATTCACCTACGTTTTTAAGTATTCCTAAATTTTGTTCAGATGGTATATTTTTAGGTTCAGAAAAATTAGATTGAAAATTTGTTATTGTTTTTCTTTCTTCTTCTCTTTGTTGTTCAAATCTTTCTCTAGCCGTTAATTCTTTTTCTTTTTCTTTTTCAGATATTCCATAAACATTTAAAGATTGAATTGGGTCTAATTGATTTGCATTTCGTTCTTTTATTAATTGTCTAGCTCTTTCTAAAGCTGCTTTTGACATTGGCATATTATTATAATCCTAAATCTTCTGGAGAAAAACCTTCTTCTAATAATATTTGTTTTATATCGTAAGGTACATAATCTATATTTTGAGTTGTTGATATATCTTTTAATAATTCATCAAATTCTTTTCCAATTTGATTTCTAGTAGATTTTCTTATAGCATTTGACATTTCAATTCTATTTTCTTGATTTGAATAAAATGCTTTATTTTCATTATGTTTTTTAATAGGATTTTGAAAAGATTCCATAAAAGGGATTTGATTACCAAAGTAACTTTTATCTAATCCTTGAAAAACATTTAAAAAATTATCATAATTTGCTCGACCTGTAGCAGATGAATTAACCTGAGCTTGTATTAAAGAATTTACAATAGCTTGACTATTTGTTTTGTCATAAAAATCATCTACCTCATCTTCTTTATCTGATTTTTTTGCTATTTCTTTTATTTTTGTTTTAAGGTCTGTTTCGCTTCCATCCCAAAAGTTTTCTATATAATTAAAAACAGGAGAAGGAATTATTTCATTTGTTTTTATTCTAGAAACAAATTTTAAATCTTGTTCGTCTTCTATTCGACTAATAGATGAAAAAACTTTTTCTACATTTTGTTCTGATTTTGTATTTATTATAGTATTTAATTGTTCTTGACTAATTTTTAAATCTGCAATTTGTTTTTGTTCTCTTCTTTTAATTGCTTCTGGGCTATATAATTCATTTCTTTGTAAATCTCTTAATTCGTTAGCGTCTCTTTCTCTTTCTATTCTATCTTGTTCTTGACTTTGAGCAATTCCCATTCTTTGAATTTGTTCTTCTCTGCTAAATTCTTGTTGCCTTAATCTTGTTCCTAAGTCTAGCATAGCTAAAGACCTATCAATCTTTTGTTGTTCTCTTGATTGTTTATATTTTAATAAACTATTAATTGAATCTAAAGCCCTAGACATTATTAAAGTATTCCAAAATATTTAGTGTTAGCTTGTTCGTTTGCCATTCTTTTCTGCATTTCTAATTGTTGACGTTGAGATTTCATTTCAAACTTTTGTTGTTCAAATTGAGATAATACATCACTTAAACTTTTAGTAAGTGCAATATCTACATCTTCTCTCTTTGTTTGAAATTGTTTTCTTACATCTTTTATCATATCATCATCCATTCCAACATTAGCAAATCCAGTTGCTTGATTAATTTGGTCTTGTCTTTTCCCAATTTGTTGTATTGTTTTTTGACCAGAATCAGATACAGATTTTAATGCTCTTTGCGATTCTAATGTAGATAAAGCTAAACTACCACCTAATGATTCTTGTAATGATTTTTCAGCTAATCCTAAATCTTTTAAAGCATCGCTAAGAAATGCACTTTGCCTTCTACCTTCTCTTCTAACTCTATTAGTGTTTCCTATATCTTGTGCAACACTTAAAGCTGCCATTGCTGCTTCTACATACATAAATTACTCCGCTTGTCCGTAATACGATAATGGAAAACCTAAATCAGCAAATTTTTTAAAATCTTCAATAGAAAGATCTGGGTCTCCTAAAAATGAAATTAAACTTGAATCTTCATCAGTTATGTCTGGTATATTAAAACCCATTTCATCAGCTTTTTTATCTGAAATAACAATATTTTCAAAAATATCATTTGTTAATGATTTTGTTGATTTTGGTTTAACTTTTTTTGGAGATTCCAATCCACCTTTTTCATTATATATTCTTTCTGACATAGGAACTTTTTTATTAATAGAAGGAGATTTAGGAGTTTCTAAATTAATTTCAGAACTTTTTAATAAAGGAGAATCTGTAGATTCTAATAAATTTTTAACTAAAGATAAAGATTCTATTTGTTGTCCTTTAGCAGCTACGTCATATTTACTTCCTAATTCTTTATTACCTAAAAAGTATTTATCTTCTTGAGATAAAAATTCAGTTAAAGTATTTTTTTGTTTAAATACATCCATTAAAGAAATATCTGATTTATCAATTCTAAATTCGCTTACATCTTCACCTAAAGAAGTTTTAAATGTTTCTATATCTTTTTCAATTTGTTTTTTTTGTTTTAAATCTTCACTTAATATAGATATAGTTTCAAACCCTTTAAATGCAGTATCGAATCCTCTTCCTTCTTCTTTAGCTTTAAATTCATTAAGTCTTGCAGATTCTTCTGCTTTTAATAATTGCTCAGAAACACCAGCAAGTTGTTGAGTTATTTCTCTTTGAGCTGTTCCCCTACTTCTTATTGCTGATTTTATTTGAGATGATGTAGCCATATTGATTATATACTTTTACTCTTTAATTTAATTAACATATTTATTTTATCCAATAGCATTATGATGTATGTTCTGTATCTGATATTGAAAAATTAGCAGTTTCTCCAAAAGGTTGAAAAGATACATTTGTTCTACTTTTAAACCATTCTTTATCTGCTTGAGATGGGTCGGAACTAGGCGAAGTATCATCGTATCCTCTCATTTTTATATCAATAACTAAATTCCAAAAATCGGTATGATGAAATCCACCAGCAGTAGAAATACTAAATAACTCAGTAGAACCAGAAGGAGTAGTCCCTGTTTGAGATACAATATTTAATCTATGAGTACCATAAACTTCAACGCTTTGTACAGGTGGGAAAAAAGTATTCGCATTTCCATTAGATAAATTAATATCACCATCTCCACTATTAGAATAAGAACCTGTGCTTACAATATGTTTTTGAAAATTACCGCCATGACTATTTGGATTTGTTCCTCCAGTAGCAGTGTAATTAGGAGGAGTTACTGTAGAATCGTGACCACTTATTCCTAACTCATCAGACCTAAATTCATTTTTTGTTATAGCCAATGTTCCTTTATAAGCTTCACTACTATTTAAAGCCGCATGACCATATCCATTATTAATTCTTGATACTAAATCATATTTAATAAAGTTTTGACAATAATCATCTATCCCTTCAAACCATTTACCACTTGTTGTATTTGCATATCCACCATCATTTAAAAAAGATGTAGATTTAGCTGAACCAGTAAATAAAGGTTCTTGTAATGTCATTCCTCCAGCTACCCAAAATAATAAACAATCATAATCTCCAAAATTTAAAAATTTATTAGACCTAGAAACATCTGCAAAGTTTGATATTGTTTGAGCCCGCCAAGGGTCAGCATTATGTTTGTTTGCGTGTAAACTCCCAGCTGCTAATTGACTCCTGTAGTATTCATAACCATCAACAAATTTACCAGTTTCAGAAGCGTCATCATTGTCACTATGATTAACAACGTTAATATGCAAAAATCCAGATATTAATTTTCTTGGGGGAATCTTTATATATTTTTTAATTGAAATAGGAGTTGATAAATAACCACCCATAATTAACTCCCATAACTTGTATTAAATGAAGTAGATTCGCCATGAATTGACAATATTGAATAATTTTGTTGCATATCGCCTCTTCCACTTGTTTGATGATATTTATCTATTTTATTATGAAATCCATATTGTTGATATAAAGATTGAGCATATGAATTAAAAAGAATTTTTCTATCTGTATCTACTTGTATAATGCTTACTCCACCTTCTTGTATATTAACTCCTGTTGCTCCATCTATAACTAAAGTACCAGTATCGTCAATAGCACCATCAGTAATAACTAATCCACCTATTGTAAAGTCTGTTGTTGCATCTATTGTAGTGCCTTTTATAGTGCTATGAGAATTTGCACCTATAGCAGTTCCATCTATTGCTCCACCATTTATATCAAATGCAGTCCCTTCTATTTCTACAGAACCAGCTTCTAATTTTTTACCAATTGTTATTTTTTCACCGCCATTAGTAGTGACAAATGTTAAATATGCAGTATCAGCTTCTTCTACAACAAGACTAGCTGCTTTGTCATCTGGTATTTTTATAGAACTATTATCAGCTGTAAATGTTAAAGCCCCATCTCCACCTGCCAAACTTAAATCACCTGACATTTCTCTTGAACCATTAATAAGAAGATATTGAGGATGGTCATCAGTCCCCAAGCTGCTTAAATCACTATGTACCGTTACTCCAAAACCAGTTGACGAAGATGATGCAGAACCTCTGGTTGATGGCATAGTTCCAGAAGAAGACATTGCTAACCAGTCACCATTGCGTTTAACATATTGAACTGTACCAGAATTTTCAACTTGCCTAAAAGATATGTCTCCATCATAACCTTCTCTAGAATCTGGTTCGTTTAAACCAAAAGTAGGTTGCTTACCTTTTTGATGTAATAATTTTCTTTCTTCTCTAGTTAATGGCATTATTTAATATTCTTTAATCTATATACAATTGTTATATCGTTAATTTCAAATGTAGATGGGACTGTGCCGTCTGTTGTAAATTTAATAGCAAATGAATATATATTGTTTGCTTCAGTAGAAGTATTTGGTTTTAATTCAGCCTGCACCCATTGGCCTGCTCCAGTATTAGATATTTCATTACTGGAAAAATTAGTTCCATTTGCAAATAATTTATCAAATGTAGTATTTCCATTTGTTGCATATTTTACTTGAACATTAGTTGTCGCATTTGTTTTATATGTAATATATACTTTATAAATCTTTTTTCTAACAGAAGGTTGCCCAAAATCAATATCTTTAGTTCGGTAAACAAATGCTGCGCTTGAAGCTACTTCTGGATTCCAAGTTACCCTATCTGAATCGTTGTTAGTTAAATACAATAAATCTTGATTCCCATCTAATACGAAGTTTGTCATATTATCTGTAACAGGTATTTTAGAAGAACCTTTCATCCAAGCTCTTAATACAAAATCATATATAAAAACATCTGTATTTTCATTTTTAATTAATAATTGTCTTTTCTTTGGTATGTATGCTATATGAGCAGAAGACATATCTGGGTCATCAGAACTTCCATCTTCACCATCAGTAATAAATGCTTCCCAATCAGATTCACTTATTAATCTTATTCCATCTTTTTCTAAAAGATTTAAAACTTGTTTTCCATCAAAAAAGTAAACACCAAACGAATTAAACCAAGCAATACCATAATCTGTTTTTGTTGTATGATAATCAAATGCGCATCCTTTATTTTCATATCTATCTTCAAGAAATTCAACATTCTCAGATACATTTATAACATACATTGTTTTTTCTTTAAATTGTAAAATCCTATCAGCAAATGCTTCTAACTTGATTATACTTTCACCATCGTTTATTGCTACATCAATACTTCCAGTTTTATTTGGAAATACATCAAATTTATTTACAGCGCTTTTTAACATTCTATCTGGATGATTTTTACCAGCAGAACCAGCAGGTTGTCTTACATTTCCTATATAAATTCTTCTACCATGAAGAACTGCTGTTTTAAACTTAGCATCAATAAATTGTGTATTAGCTGCGTATCCATTTGTACTTCTATATGTATCTATTAAATTTGCAGAACTTGGAGTAATTGCTTTAGCTATTACTGATTTACCATAAAAGTTTCCACTTGTAACTGCTGTGTTAGCAAGATTAATTGACATTTCTCCATCTTCGGGTAAAAATTTAAATCCATTATTTATAAAATCTAATTCTCCTATTAAGAAAAAATTATCATTGTCTTCTAATTTGTAATATACTCTAGAACCAGTTATTCTTTTACTAATTGTATATGTACCTCCTCCACTATTAAAAGGATTAATATACATATCAAAATTAAACAACAAAGGACTTCCAATCACATTTACTTTATTAACATCAACACTTGTTTCTGTGTCTGTAAATAAAAATGGTAATGATTCTTGTTTTTCATCATCGTATAAATATGTGTGATGAAATGTATATAATCCAGATTGAAAACCTTCAAGACCGGGGTTATCTGCAATAATAGGTCCAGAAAAATAAACATCACAATCAGTCCCACTTCTATCTATTTGTAATTGCCAACCATCTAAACCAACTCCACTCGCATCTCCTTCAGTAATGTTTGTTAAATTGCAAGATACTATATTCCAACAATCAACTTTAAATTCTTCTTTAGAAAATTCCCAAGTTAAAGATGTATTAGGACTAACTCCAGTTTCATTAACTATAAATTTTATAGCAGATAAATTTGCATATTTAGCAGTAGGAACCCATATTGCAAATATAATATTTTTTTCTTGAGTAAGAGTAAATGAAGATGTGTCTGGTAATAAAATAGAACCAGTCCCACTAGTCCCCTCTAAATAAATATTTTGATTACCAAATAAAGGATATATATCTGTATTATCAGTTTTATTCGCATTCGTAGCTCCTCCATAAGAAGCTGCGTTTCCACCTCTAAAACTATTTTGTTGAACTCCTACTCTTAAATTTACACTAGAAACATCTGCTACGTCATTTCCACTATCATCTGCTACATTTCCTATGTATTCAGAATTACTAGAATTAACACCATTGCTATCAGAACCAGCAAACGGAGTTGATATTAAACAAGTACCTACAGTTGGTTTTTCTATAGATTGATTTGCCTGAGCCCATCCTATTGATGTACTATCATACGCAGCATCGTCAGAATCAGCATTCAATCCTTCAAATGTTACATAATTCATGTATCCAAACCATTTATTATTAATGGCATTATCAAATTCACCATCCCCCACTCTTAAATTTCCATCTCCTACATAAAACACAGGATGGTCACTATCAAAGTTAGTTATTTGACCAGCATCCCACCCATCACTATCTTTTATATCTATAGCACTATCATTGTCATCATATGCAATTAATAATGTCTCATTAGCATTATCGCCATCTAATTGCTTATCACTATTCATAGTAAACAAACCTCTATTTGGAAATATAGTTAATGTATGGGAAGTCCCAGAATCTACTGAGGATGAACCTAAAGTTTTTATTCTACCTAAAGAATCAATAGCAACATCTATTGAATCAGGCGATTGAATTTCACTTATATCTCTAGGGTCTGCATTAGTATTAATACCTCCATGAAATCCTTCAATCTTAAGAGTCTGTTTAGGCATTAGATTCTTCGTACTCTATATCTTCTATAATTAATCTTTGAGCATTTTCAGGTAATTCACAAAGTGAACAATCGTCTTCTGAAAAGTCTATTTCAGAGTTTGCATCGTGGTCAAATACATCTAGTCTAAGACCGCCTTCAGAACCTCTTATGGCTCCTCCGTTTCTTATACTTACTTCCGATTCGTTAAATTCCTGTAAGGAATCATCTTGTTCAATATATCTTTTCGCTTTTTGCATCCTCCACACTCCTTTACCTTGCCTCTAGTGACTGTATTAATTGCTCTACTTACTGTATCCCCAAATCCTACATCATTAGAAAAAAGGTCTATGCTTATTTTCTTACCCATTAATAACCAGTTGACATTGATTGTTTTTTAAGACGATTTTTCATTCTAACATTTTGAGATTTACCAACAGCAGTTCCTACCATATCTTGTTCTGATTTTGAAGATGTTCCAGCTTTTTGAGTTTTACTCATTTTCTTTCCACCATAACTCATACAATCTTTCATACTTTTGTATTTTTTTCCCGGTCCTACCATTGTTTTACATTTCATTCGACTTGGCATTTTATTTTCCTTTCATTGATTTTTGAATTGCAGCTGACCTTTTACTTTCGTAACCAGATAGTTTACCATCTTTGTCAAGGTCTGCTTTTCTTGTTACACATCTTTTAAGTTTCATATCGTAGACTTGACCTACTTTACATTTCATTTTACCTTTCATATTGTACTTCCTTCTCATACCACCAGTTTTTAATTTTGTTGAACCACCCCTTCCTGTATCTGGAGCTGCTACATCTGATAATCCTATTACGTCTGCCATTATTTCCAACTAATTCTTTTACTACTTGTTTTCTTTTTCATTGCTGATGTACATTGTGACATCGTAGGCCTACAGGCTGGGTATCCCTTTCTCCTTTCACCTTTACGTCTCCCACAGGGTTTTCCTGTTTTGCAATCAACCCAGCCTTTGCCCTTATTTCTTGAAAACCATTTTTTTAAACCTTCTTTTGCCATTACTTCTTTTTTGCATGAGGAGCCATTTGCACTCTAAAGGAAGTAGTTAAACTAGCTCCTTTATGTGATTTGTATCCACCTCTAGGATTTTTCATTAATTTTACACCTCTTCCAGATTTCATCCAATGGTATCCTTTAGGTGCTTTTACTTTTTTATTCATATTATTTCTTTTTCTTTTTACTTGAGTTACCCCAATTAGCAGCTCCTACTTTACGACACTTAACCAATGCTCCAGAAGCATAAGCTGAAGGCCATACTTTGTATCTTGCTTTTACTTTGTGATAACACGCATCTTTTTTAGACATTTAACACTTCCATCTTCTTCTAGCTGCACATATTCTTTTGTCAGGTGTTTTAGAGCAATTAATACCATGCATCCTCATTTGACCTGCAGACCTACTACAATAAGACTTTCTTCTTTTTGCAGACTTACTACCAGGCTTCACCTTTCCTGTTACAGCGGTTTTTAATTTAGAACCGGGATTCATTCTTCTATAAGCAGCTACACCAGCACGAGTCATTCCTGCTCCAGATTTAGTGGACCGAAAGTTCTTTTTATTTTTTGCTGGCATCTTACCTTTAGACATTTTACAATCCCATTCTTACTAAAACTTTTTCAAGTTTATCTCTTAATTCTTCTAATTCGTTATAAATAAACTCAATATGTTTTTCTGTTGCAGAAGGTTGTTTCTTTGTTTGTTTTTTAGCAGTTGGCATTATACACCAATCTTTTTAAGAAGAACACCTTTTATAATTTTCCAAAGTGCTTCTAAAATTGCTTTTTCTGTTTTTTCACTAATTATAGGTATATCAACTGCTTTGTTAATTTCATCTATAATCTCTTCGCCTGTTTTATCAGACAATAATTCATCTGCTATCATTTTCATTAACATATTAACTTTCCTTTATTTTTTTAGTTTTTAAATATAAATAATAAATTTGTATTGCAAACATTAAACACATTAATATTCCAGACAATAAATCAGTCCAATAAACGACACCTAAACTTGTACTTAATCCAGTTACTTTTAAACTATCCATTAGTTTACACTATCTGATTGTGATTTAGAACCTTGACCTGCGTTGTAATATTGAATCGATTGTTCATCTGATTGCTCTTGCATTTGATTTTTTAATACAACAGAATATAATAAATCAAGATGTTTTAATAAAGAAGTTATCTGTGGAACGTGAACTACCATAGATTGTGATGATTTTTGTTCTTTTTGTTTGTATTTAGAATTATATATATCCATTAATGTATGCATTAGTGCCTTCCATTTATCCTACTAAGAGAACCTTTAACTTCTGATATTTGATTATCAAGGTCGTTTATTTCTTTTGTCATAGCATCAAACTTTCTATCTAATTTATCATCTGATGTATTCCATCTGCTAATTAATTTTATAATCATACCTTCCATATTTTCTAACGTTTCTGATTGCCCTTTGTTTTCTATTTTTAAATTTTCTAATGCTTGTTGTTGTGATTCAGACTTTTTAGATAATGACATAACTAAATAAACAAACATTACGCCTACCACACCAATCATGCCAGCTTCGCCATATACAGCCATAAAGTCCATTATTTCTTTTTCCTTTTACCCCAACTAAATGGATTTAAATTTAATTCTTTTTCGTAGAAGGCTACTTTTTCAGCTAATTCTTGTCTTTGAGACCTTTCTTCAACAATGTGTTTACTAAGTAAATCTTCGATTTGTTCATCCGCAGTAGCCACTTGATTTTCCAACGATTGTATTCTACTTTCAATTTGCCAATAACCATATACCAAAATTGCAACGAGAACACATCCTTGAGCAAGCCATTTAAGGTTAATAGAAACAATGGCGTTATCGTCAAGAATAGTAGTCCTATAACTTCTGGCGGTATTAGGTTTTTCACTCATTTCACCACATCTTCAAATTGATTATGTTTCCAACACCAATTAGATTCAGTATTTAATCTTCCATGATAATAATGCATATTTGAATCAACATCCATTATCTCTATAAAAACTGTATTTATAACTGTATCCTGTGGTGTGAGTTGTATCCCTCCTACCTTCCAACCTTGACTGCATCCCGATATTATATTCATACATAATAGGATACCCATAACTCGTACTAACAACTTCAAAACCTCCATTTTTTACTTTTTTAATTATATTGTTCATAATGTTTTTATTACATTATTTTCTAATTTATGTTTACCTACAATCATTCTACCAGTTCCTCCACCATGTCTAGATTCACACTCATCTACATATGCTTGTTCAATAGTTGCCCAACTATTACTTCGTTGAATAACTTCTCCATCTAATACTAAAAAGTATGTATATCTTGAAGGATAAGTCAGGGTCTCAATCGTACCATCTGGGTAAGTCTTTGTTCTTTTAGCACCGGGAGTTGTATTCCTGTAAAGGCGCAGATAATGACCCTGAGAACTTTTCCTTATAAGCATTAGTCTTCTTTGACCTCTTCTTCAGATTCTAATGATTCTTTCAACATTCTAACAAATGCATCGTGACCTACTCTAAGTTGGTCTGCAATAAAACCATTAGATGCTTGTTTGTTTTGTATGTCGTTTATATGATTTACCATCATTTTCTGTTCGTCAGTTAAGTCCTCAATGATATACTCTACACCATCAAGATTAATAACTGGCTTTTCTTTTTCGTTTTTAGCCATTATTGACTCCTTGTTTAGTTAATTATTTCTTTTCAAATTCTTCTACCCTAGCAGATAATTCTTGCACAGCTTTAATCAAAGGAAAGATAAGATTTCCATACGTTAAAGTTTTAATACCGCTATCTTGAGTAGGCGCATAAGTTTCTGTATTTCCAACACCATGTTTTGCAAGTGCTGATTCAACCTCTTGTGCAATTAATCCAACTTGTGTTTCTGTTGGGTCTTCTAATCTTTCGACTCCATCTTCATCCCATTTACTATCTCTTATTTCATCTGGAAAATCTGCTGGGTTTTTGTAGACATATGTTTTAAGGTTTAATTCTTTTATAAAATCAACACCTTTTAAATCATAGTCTTCTACGTTCTTTTTAGTCCTTTCATCTGAAGAATATGCAGTTATGCTTGTAACTTGTGCTTTGATTGCAGAAATATTTGTAGGCCCAAGTGCAATTTCATTATCACCAGTTCCTGTTGTAGCTCTACCTATAACTATTTGATTTGTTCCACCAACTGCTGATGGATTTGCACCTTTACCAATTATGGTATTAAAATACCCTGTGGTCATTGATATTGCGGCATCTTTACCGATTATAGTATTATCAGCACCATTTGTCGCAACCTTAGATGCATCGTGTCCGATTACTGTATTGCCAGCCATTGTGATTGCGGTACTTGTTCCAGTTCCCCCACCTAATGCATTATTGCCAATAGCAATATTATGATTTGCTATATTATTTGCTACTGTATCGTGACCTCCAGCCATAGTATAAGAACCAATCATTATATTAGCATCGGAATGGTCAGATGCACCATCATCTCCTAATCTTAATCCTACTTGATAACCAAGTGCAGTAACGTTAGTTACAGCAGTTTGTGCATTGGCTAACGCTTGATAGCCAATGACAGTATTTTGAGTGCCTGTGGTAATATCTTCCATAGCCTCAAATCCAATCAAAGTATTTCCGCCACCTGAAGTAATTGATTTTCCAGCTCCATAACCTACCGCCACAGTACCATCAGCGGCAGCAGTCATTGCTCCCATTCCAGCTTGTGAACCTACAATAACTGTTTGGTCTACTAAACTTGAGTTAGCAAGTGCATCTGTTCCTATTGCTGTGTTATGTGTCTCATCCAATAAAGCTTGTCCAGCATCTCTTCCAATAAGAATATTGAAATTTCCTGTTGTTAAAGCCATTCCAGCATCTTTACCTACTAAAACATTTCCTTCAGCCGATCCTTCCATATCTCTACCAGCATTTGCACCGAGAGCAGTATTATCATTGCCATATAATGCTGTGCTTGAGTTTCCACCTAATGTATTATATCCAAGAGCTGTGCTATAATCTGAGGTTGTAACATTTTTTCCAGATTGATACCCTACAACAGTACCTCCCGGACTAGCTGTCAAGTCTTTTAAACTTTGGTAGCCAATAGCAACAGTTCCATCAGCGGCCGCATTAGTAATTGAACCTAATGCAAGACTACCAATAGCTATTGTATTAGAACTATTGAAAGCATTGCCAGCAGATTTTCCTATGTTAACATTATCGCTTCCTGTGTTGATGTTGTACCCAGCGTAGCTTC
>Ga0098036_1000121_pt1 | contig 38256 bp, 50 predicted proteins | sample 4_EtaG_FD_77064 | JGI IMG/M metagenome (GOLD analysis project Ga0098036, IMG submission 77064) | Marine viral communities from the Subarctic Pacific Ocean - 4_ETSP_OMZ_AT15127 metaG | ecosystem: Environmental > Aquatic > Marine > Oceanic | place: Pacific Ocean | collected 2015-01-07 | reverse complement strand
TGATTCGGGGATTTTTGATAGAGACACAGGGGCTCCAAGTGCGAATTCTAGGGGGAATAAGGTTCATTTCAATACTGTAAGAAAATATTGGCTAAAGAAGTGAGTAATATGGATATGTTAGCATCTATGAGAATTCTTAAATTGAGAAGGAAAGAAAGGTTCCCTTATTCAAGGTCAACAGTGCATAGAGATAATTGGAAAAAACAAAGGGAAGGTCGTAAATTCGCCCAACTCTTGTCTACTACTGATGCACTTGATGATGAGGAATGGGAAAAATTAGAAGATGAAATATGGGAGGTTGTGGAATCTGGAGAATATGCAGATTGGGCAGGAGAAGATAGTATATTAATGCCCGTTGATAAAACTAAAGAAGGCCAATATTATATGCTTCTTGCTATTTTAAGTGAAATTTGGGATGAAGAAGGTGCAGCCACAGTAAGGAATTATTTGGGAGAAATAAGGAATCAAATCCATGTTAGAGACCACGATAATCCGTCAGATAAAAGAACCCTTGGAGATTCATTAAAATCTAGACATGAAATAAGAGTTAAAGGAAGATGGGGAACTGATGCGTGGAGAAGTAAAAGCGGCTACTTTAGAGACAATATTAGGCTCAATTCTGCTACAGAACAATCAGTTCCTATCTCTATGAGCGATAAAAATAAAGAAGACTGGAAGGATTTACACTCGTTTTGTGTAGATAGACTTAATAAAAACAATATAGAGGTTAAACTTGCTGACAGCACATTAGGGCCGGGTAAGGTTGTTTCAATAACGAGTTATTTAGATGTGTCAGAAACTATGACAGATGGAGTAGCAAATGCAGTAATAAAATTACTTAAAACAGGAAATGATTTTGGTAAAGTAAAAATGGATAAATATGGTAGTTCTGTTGGTTCTGATAAAAGAATAAGTTATGAAATTGAAAGAGAAGAAGAATTTCCTAACGCACCTAATGAATACGAAAATAGATGGGTAAATCCACCAACCGAAAAAGACAAAAAGAAATATGGTTGGAGAAAAACATTAGAATCAACAAAACCAGGAATAACTGATACAAAAGATTGGACTTTTGTTAGTTATAATTTGGAGCAAAATCATAATGCTGATTTCGATAAAACGTCATATCCGGGTATCACATCTAAAAGAAGAGTTATTTTTAATTTAGTAGTTGGTTTTTATGGGAAGAAACCAGTGATGATAGCAGGATTAGAGATAACATGGAATTTAGGTTCTGAAAAACAACAGGCGAAAGTAAATCCATTAGTTGATGAATCAGTATTAAATTGGAGGAAGTGGTAAAATGAATTGGCATCTAATCTTAAAAAGAACAGTAAATCTGGATGATACTCAATTAAGAGATAAAATACCGGACTTTCAAACCGCCCAAGAAAAGGGCTATCCTTCCATTTTAAATAACTTAACCTTTGTAACTGATTTAACAGAAAATGATGAAGTGATATCATATACTACTTTCAAAGATATGGGTAAATTCTACTTCGTTGGTAATAATTACACAGTTCCTAAATTTAGAGGAAGAGACACATGGAAAAAAATAATCAATGCTAGGAATTCTCAATTAAACAAACCTAAAATAACTCTATTAAATCCAAAAGAAGGAGTGGACATTAAAAGACTAGCCACTACAGTTGAAAATCTGGGAGGAAAAAAGATTGAATCTTATTCTGAGGTTGAAGATATTATGGATGAACAAACATTTAATGAATTGAATGTTTTACCAATGTATAGATATGGAGAGTGATATAATGGACTGGAAGAAAATAATTAAAGATGTTGATTGGGGAGGAAGTCAAGGTAGAGGAGATAGAAAAAAGGATATGCCTGATAAAGTAACTAATCCCTTTTCTAAAAAGAAAAGACCAAAAGGCACTATGAGAGTAGATGAAAGTGTTCCTACTGTAAATATACCGCCAAATAAATGTGATTCTTATCCTGATTGTAATAACAGTGCAACTAAGTATTGTGTAGTTTGCTGCATGAAAGCCTGTGATAGATGTTATCCTATGTTTGGTGGTGGTCATCCTGATGCACCATATAACGGCGACCCCTCATTTTTTGACCATTGTAATATAGACGAAGTAACAGGAAAAGGTTCAGTAAAAGAACCAAAAGAAGATAAATATTCAACAGGAAAGGATTGGTGATAATATGAGTTGGTGGAAAATTATTAAGGGTAAAGAAGCCCGAGAAGTAAAGTCTCTAAGAAAGGCATTAAAAAAGAAATGGAATGGCAATCTCGAAATTAAAGAAGAACCAAAAGGAAAGAAAAAAGGCGGTCATCATAAATTAAGAGTTACTGATACTGTAAGTGGTCTTGATATTTACCCTATTGTAATTTCAGCATCACCAAAGAGTCGGGGTAAACATGACCTTAAAATGAGAGACATTAAAAATAAGTTCAAAAAAGAACATAAGTTTGATTTAGATAAAGAATATCCTAGGAAAAAGAAAAAGGGGAAGAAGGAATGAAATGGTTTAACATTATTAAAGGGCGTTTTGCTCATAGAGATGAGTTTAATACAGATGTTACTGATTTTAATTTGCCAGAGGCTAGACATTCATCATTACCTCCAGATGTTAAATGGACAAATAAGATAAGAGCAGACACTCAAAGAAAAAAAGAATTTAAGCCTATTTCTGTTTCAGATGAAAATGATTGTCCTCCTGGAACTTTGTGGTGTGAACAACATGAAGAATGTGAAGATGAGAAAGACTGGAAAACACATAATAGAGTCTTAACCGAAGAAGAAACAGAAAATCAAAAGCAGTTTCAAGCATCAGGGAAGTTGAGTGATAAATGAATTGGAAAGAACTATTAAAGGCTAGGGGAGATGTAGAAATATATCAAACTAGCGGTGGTCAAGAAGCAGGTTCATTTACACCAGGTTTTCATCCAAATCAAAGTGAAAGAAGAACTATTAAATTATATCTTGCTGAAATAAAGAAGATATATGAAATGTTAATGGAACGACAACCAACTAATAAAGAAGCCGAACAACATTTCTTAGAAACACTATATCATGAATCAGGACATGCTGCTCATGAAGATATAGATAAGCCAACTATAAATAATACAAAAGGATGGGATAAAATGTTTGTTAATACAAAAGATGTATTCCAAAAAGAATGGGTGGCATTTTCAACACAATTTCCAGATAAACCATATTATGTAATGCAAGGATTATTACATCATGGTTTTATTAAAGACTATTCTAAAATGGTCTATGGTCAAATAGAGAAATGGCTAAACAAAGTAATACCTGATTCTTATAATAGAAGAGACCTATCATCAAAAGGAGCATGGGGGATGGATTTAGTTTATGAAATGAGAAATAAATTATTAGACTTACATTGGAAGTATGGCAAAGTTCAATCTACTGAGGGTATTCACATAGACCTTAGAGCAAGTAATGTTCCAAAGACAAAGAAAGAAGCATTAGATATGTATGGTGAAGAACATAAGGAATTTATCAAATCATTAAAATTAGCAGGCAGTTTAGGAAATCCGTGGAAGTATAGACAATGACTTGGTTTGATTTAGTTAAATCTTCAGAAATGAAGGAGTTTGAAATGCTTGCTGAAAAGTATGCAGACAAAGGCGATATGCTTCATCTAGACTATCTTAGAAAGAAACATGGTAAGAGAAGCAATGAGTTTTATGATGCGCTAAATGACCAAATAGTAAAGTATCTCAAAGAAGAAGATAGATGGTGTTCATTACAAGATATTTCAAAATCAATCCAAGAGCAAAATCCTGGTCTAAAAGATAAAGAAGAAAATTTAGAATCATTCTTAAGAAAGAAATTAGAAGGATTAGAAATTACAACAAAACAAGAACCTGGCGTTGGTAGAACAGGCAGGAAAACATATTACAAGGTGTGATTATTATGCCAGGCGAAATAACAATATGGGAGTATCTTTCTGAAGACCAAATTCAACAAGTATGGTATGATAGAATAGGTAAATTCTTAGGTTTCCCTAAATCAGGCGCAGACGCACTTTGGCCTAAAAATAGTGAAAGATATGGTGGTGATGGAACTACCATTTGGAGGCTCTTTTCAGGAGATGCTGAATTTAAAACTAAAACATGGCTAGGTTATGGTGATGGTTTACAATCAACTGTAGCATTACCTTTAATGACTAGAACCGTAGCAGATACTCGTAAAGGGGTAGTTTTCCTTGCTGGTTTATATGGTGTAAATGAAGCAATGAGGTCATATCTTGAAAAAGGCGGTAAAGAAATTAAGCGAGGGAAATCACTAAGAGACTTAACATCTGCATATAAACTAGTAAATCCTAATATAGAACCTGACCCTGTTCCAGAAGACCAAACAAGACTTGAAGATTATGATAAAGAAGTTTCGTGGGCTAAAGATGAAATGGAAAGTTTCAAAAAGCCTACAACAAATGAAGGAGAACTAGTAATATCTGACCAAGAAAAAAGAATGGAATTGATGTTGCTACTTGAAGAATTACAACCTGATAATTTATTCAATACGACTCAAACAGATGTATTAGGCAAATACGGAAATACTAATTGGATAATATTGAGAATGTTCCCACCAAAAGATAAACATGCAAATATACATTATGATAAATATGTTGCAGATGGGTTTGTTAAGTTTGATGATTATGCAGATAATTTAATTAAATTTTTAGACAGACAAATAACATTTGGTCATGAGTCCCTTATTGAAACTAATAAAATTTTCAAGAAGATTGTAGAAGAAGGCCCAAGTCAAGGCGGCGCAACTGGTGGGGCATTTTGGATGATTAGACCACCAAATAACAATAAACAAATGATGTTAGCGTTAGGCCAAGATGAACAATTACCCCTACAAAAAACATTCTTTAGTCCAATTAAGAAATCAACCGTTAATTGGAAAAATATCCTAAAGTCTAAAATGTCCCCATCGCCGCCCCCAGAAGATGATGAAGAAGAAGCAAAGAAGGTAAAAGACAAATTCACTACAAATAAATGGGGACAAAAAATAATAAACCCAAGTTATAGAAGGGCAGGAGATACTTTTATTATAGATGGAGAAGAAGTAACAGAAGGAACTTGGAAAGACACTCCATTAGGACAAAGATTGGGAGTAACTTCTAACTGGGAAGATTCCTGTTGTCAAGAATTAAAAGAATCATTAATTAAATTACTTACTGTGGAGATAAAGAGAACAAACAGGGATATACATAAGGATAAAATTAGACAAACTGTAGCAAGTATGCATTGTTCTGAATTAAGTGAATATATGGAACCACCAGAGGTAGACCAAAATAATTTCCATAATCTACAATTCTTTGGCATTAAAATAGGAGACTTATCTCAAGAAGTATTCATGGATGCCCTTGATTTATCAGGAGACATTCATCGAGTATTATATGAGAAGTATGTTCATTGTTTAGATTATAATGTTCAATGGGGAGTAAAGAAACCTCCTTCTGAAACCACAGACCCTGTTAAAGATAAAGTAGATGTTGAATCAGGAGATGTAATTGTAGAAAGAGAAGTTCCTGAACATAGGGAATTTGAAGGCTTTACTTATGATACTAATACAAAACCAGGAGAATTAACTGATGATGAAAAGTCTTTCAAAGAATTACAAAGAGAAGCAATTATTCATGGAAAGAGAAAAGATATGGATGACCCAAGATTCCAAGAAGACCTTATGGTTCAGCCAATGCAAGAAAAATGGTGGGAACAACAACAAGCAGAAAGAAATAAACCAAGTAAAGAAAAGTTCACAAAACTATGGAAATATGGTAGGAAAAAAACGGGTAATCTAAACTTGTCAACTACCTCACTGAATATTAAAAAATCTATTCCTTGGGGTGATGCACAAGTAATGCAAGAATTGAAATTTACTGATGTTGAATGGAATTATACCTTTGATAATTGGGAAGAACTCTACGATGAATATATATAGAGGGGTTTAATCATGGAAATAAAATATCCCGATACTATTTTTGAGGAATCTGAAATAATGGAAATGTGGAATAAAGAATTTGCAGAAGACCCGGAGAATTACCATCAATTTAGAATGAGAGTAGATAGAGAAACATTACCAGAAGTTTCTAGGTTTCCGGGTATTTATTATGCCGCATTTGAAGGTGATAAAATCGTTGCTTATTCTGGATGGAGAGAAGCAGAAAAGGTATTTGTAATGACTGGTTCAAGGGTTGTAAAAAATAAAAGGAGAAATGAGATTTCAAAGAAATTAAGAGGTAAGAAAATGGAAATAATTAGCAGTAAAAGAAAACCCTCAATAGTAAGACTTTCAAATAAAGAATTTGAAGAGGCTTGGAAAGCGAGTTGGGCAAAGACAGGATGGGTTAAATTAAATGAACAATCAACTAAAGATAAACTAAGAGATTGGACAGGAGATGATGAAATATATTTAAAATATAGAGAATGGGAAGATAATACCTATGTATATTTCCCATCAGGCTTTAATAAGGCTTGGGCAATGCTAACTAGTTATCAAAATCATATATTAGAATGGGAGGGATATTGATGGATTGGAAAGATTCATTAAAAAAGGAGATTATATCTCATACTGCACTAACAACGGGAGTAGAACCCAAAGGAGCATTTGATATAAAACAACTCGATGATTTGGGTGTTAGACTATTTACTGGTTATATTAGAAAAGTAAAATCTATACCCGATTCATATACTGGATATCTTAGGCCGTATTATCTAGAGGTTGTAAAACCTGAAATGGAGAATCTAAAAAATAAATATCCCAAAGCATCATTTAAGGAGTTATTAGGAACAGCATTAAAAAACATTAATCATCCGACAGGTTATGTGAAGTATGTAATGGAACGAGAAAAGCAACTGTTGAATCCATTTCCAAAGGGGGATTAAATATGAATTGGTGGAATATAATTAAAGAAGGCGGAGCAGTAAGTTTCGGCGGTCATGGTGGCGGTAATCAAAGTGCATTATTCAATGTAAGTTATGGAGAAAAGGAGGAAGAAGAAGATGGCGAAGAATAAATCAACTAGGAAATCTAGAATTACAATTGAAAGAGAAGGTAATGAAGTCGAACAAGTGTTTGACCAAGCCAAGTTCAAGAAATCATTTGATAAGTGGAAGGATGATTGTGCAGCATCAGGCGAAGACCTTAGAATGAAAACAAGCACTAGAACTTTATTGGATATGGTTTCTCAACATGGTAAAGCCCATAGACCACAAACAAAGGATAAGAATGCTATTGGTGCATCAGAAGTAGTAAATAAATTATCTACTATTCTAGATGATTCAGCAGAAATAGAAACTGTAGACCAAAAATTCATAGATTCAGCAATCAAACAACTAGAACAAATAGAAAAGAAAAACAATCCTAGAAATATATTATTCACTATACCCATAATGGGTAGAGTTAATAGGAAAACCTTAGAGTATGATGAAGAATCAGATGTTCAACAAGTATATGGTCATTATAGAACTCCTGATTATATTAAATTTAGAGACCTAAAAGCAAAGTTAAGAGAAAATGTTGATAAAGAAACTATGCCTCCTGCACCTTCTACTTGGTATGATAAAGATAAAGACAAAGCAAAGCCCCCTCTTTGGCAAGCATTATTTGCTAATGGAGATGGAGATGTTGTTTCTAAGGGATTACTACAAGTTCTAAAAGAAGCCGCAGAAATGGTAGATGATGATAATGTTAAGTTAGAACACTTAAAATTAAGAGTTAAAGATGGCGGGTCTGGTGCAACAGCAAGAGATTTATGGTCAATACCTCAAGTGCAACAGTGGATTAAAACTAATATTGGCGATGGTAATAATCCAGGAGTAGGTATTAATAAAACTTCAGGAAACTTTAGAGATTCCCATTATGCTGAGACGGCTTTCCCTAATGTTAAATTCCCTGTTAAGTCAATTAGAGAAAGTGAATTCGTTAAAGACTTAGCAGGATTTGAAGATGTTATTGGTAATTTAGTTACTTATTCATTCATTATTACAAGAAGGCAAATGAGAAATCTTGCTATACTTGCAGGCTGTAAAAAGAGGCCAGGAAAAGATACTGTATATATGCCAGGAGTAGCAGAAGAAAAAGGTTCTGATACTAAGAAGATGGATTGGAAAGAGATAATTAAAGCGAAGTGGCCTGAAAAAGAAGAAGAAGAAAAAAGAAAGGCTGAAGAGAGAAAAAAGAGAGGCGAAAAACAAATGAAAATACTTCACGATTTTCTTGCTACTGAAGAAGGCCAAAAATATGGAGATTTAATATGGGGATTACCGGATGATAGATTTGAAATAGCATTATCTTTAATATCTATGCTTAATAAATATCCGGAATATTCAAAAAGATATTTAGAGACAATTAAAGTATTGGCGGAATGAAAATGAATTGGATGAAAATAATAAAACAAGAACAATTGATTCAACAAACATACAAACAGTTTAAAGAACAAAATTCACATCTTTGGATGGAAGCATCACAATTAACAGGACAAGGAGAAGTCGCAACATTAGATTCTATAGTAATAAGTGCAATTAAGGAAAACTTAAATAAGCCCAATATGTTAGAACTAATTAAGATAGCAGCAGAAAATTATATACTAAAGGATTGGTAAATATGGTAAAGAGAAAGAGATGTAAGTTGTGCAATCATGATAATCGTGACGATTTAGAAGCACAATTAGAAACATTGGCTATTGCAGCCGATGACTTAGATAAGCAGATGAATTGGTCTAGTGGAACTTCTGCTAGACATCAAAGGAATCACATGGGAGATTATGTAGATGCGTCTAATCCTAGATGTAATCTATGCACCCACGAATTAAGACCTATGTTAGAGGAAAAATTAAGAGAGGGAGATGTTACTCCTAATGCAGTAGCATTGATGGTAGAATGCAGCGAAGAACAAGTAAAGCGACATATGACTAAGCATCTTCAACCACTTGTGCAGAAATCGGCAGCAAATCTTATAGCGAGGAAAGAGGTAGACGAAATTGAGTCGCTATCGAGAAACATAACGAGACTAGAAGATAAAATTGATGTTCTCTTCGACCAAGAGGAAATGCATCCTAAATATGTTGATAGTTTGACTAAACTTGCAAAAGAGATACGAGAAAGCCTACGATACCTTATGGAGTTCAAAGGAAAACTCATACACAAGAGACAGGACACAGTTATTATTGCACAGATGCAAATAGTTCAAGAGGTATTAGCACAGAATCATCCACAAGTTTGGTTAGATGTTAAAAGTAAAATGGAGGAGAAATTGCAATGAGTTGGGAAGATATATTAAAGTTTGATACACAGTTTTTAGATGATGTAAGAGATTGGGTGACTACCCATAAAGATAAAATCTCGGAAGAAGATAATGAATTGTTTCAAGAATATGTTTTTAATCATGCAAGTAAGGCTAACCTAATAGAGTTCAAAAGATTAGCCATGAAATACCCTTTCTATGAAGACTATATGCCATTTTGGGCTGTTGAAATAAGAAAGTCAGCGTTAAAAAGGGAGTGGCCAGAATGACTAATATATGGGAAGAAACTATGAAAAAGGCTATATTAAAGCCGAAGCCACCAAGTATAAAGGTTAAACCTAAACCCAAAGTTCAACCAAAAATAGGAAGCCCACCAGATAATTCGCCTGATGATGATTTTGGTGAAGCCTTAGATGAAAGGTGCAAATGTAATTGGCCTTTATGTCGAAGAAGGGCTAAGTGGGCTTGTCATTATTGTTCTGCTAAACTATGTCAGTATCATAAAAGTCAAGTAACAGATAGAAAGGTGGGTGTTCATGGAAGACCAGCCGATGAGATTCATAATTTTGCCAAAGGAACATGTGATGGAGCAGAATGGGTGTGGGATTAAATGAGTTGGAGAACAATATTAAAAGAAGATGAAGGCTTAGGAGACACTGTTTCCAGAGTAACTAAGAAACTAGGTATAAAAGAATGTAAACCTTGTGCTGCTAGAAAAAAGAAATTGAATAAGTTGGTGAGTTATAAATGACACATTGGTTTTCTATATTAAAAGCACCTTGGGATGCTAGAAGGAGAGGTTGGAAGAAACCAACTTATTGGGCGGCTAATCCTGAAGCGATTAAAGTTCATGTAATGAGCCATGAATATGGAGCATCTTCTTTCCTTCCACAGCAAGGTTATGAAGGAATGTCTCTTTTCAGTAATAAATTAACCGACCCTACTTTTGAGCCACCACATGACCTTCCGAGTAATAGTTGGCAACCACGACAATATTTAGAAGAAGGCAGGGTTGGTGCATTTAATGTATTTAATTGGAGAGAAGAAGATATGGTCAATCCAGAATGGGAACTTATGCAGTTAAGTTCTGACGACCCTGAGTATGGTGCAGAAATGCATGGTTCATTTACTGGTGCAAATACTATACCATTAGAGCCTGATGAAATAGGAATTATGGTTTCTCAAACTGCCCCTACAAATAAAGAAACAGAAAAAGTTGAATGGGCTAAAGCCAGCATGGAAGTAGATTTATTTTATCCAAAGAGTTCTACTTGGTTTGGTGAAGGAAGGGCAAGAGATGCAGCCAAATATGGAAAAGACCCGCAACATGGAGAAACAGGCCCAGACAGAATGCAAGGAGGAATCCAGCAATTAACTAATGCAGAAGGGGCTATATTGTGGATATATGCGAACATTAAAAATTTGAAAGAAAAGAAGAAAACTTTGGATGATTTTAATTTAGGTAGTAATGATATGGAACAAAATCCAAGGTTAAAGGAATTAACAAATAAGGGATTCTTTAGAGAATCTGGGAGAGACCAATATGAAGGCGGTCAAAGAATTAGAGCATTACCTATAATAAATGATAAGGGCAAGGCTCACGCTCCTGAAATGGATAGAAGTGAGTTCTTTCAAGAATTTAGAGCATATGTGTTAAGTGAGCCTGATGAACCTTTGATTCTAAAAGACCACGGACACTGGGTTAATCCAGAAGAAGGATTTGATGTTGCAGAAGAACAGAAAGATAGACGACCAGATTATTTCAGAAGGTTCGATGATTAAGATGAGTTGGCTAGTAGTTCTTAAAGCAATTCCTGCAACAGCAGAAATTGAAGGATATTTAATGACTAAAGAAGGCATAGATAGACTTGCATTAGAATTTGAAAGGGCATTAGAATCTGGAGAAACAAAAAATCTTAGAAGTTCAAAGAAGAAAATTGAAGAATTTGCTGCTGGAGAAACAGGAGATTTACCTCCTGAAATAGCAGAAAAGGTTAATGAGCATGCTAAGAAACTTAAAGTCATATTAGATGAAATGTTTAAAGGTAGAGATACTCAAGGAAAAGAACCTGGCCCTAGAACTACACCAAAAATTACTGATGAATTATTAGCCGAAGCCATATCTGAATATAGTGATGGTAAAAAAGAAAAACTAATTGATTGGCTAGGCGAAAATAATAGGGATAGACATTCTAAAAAGAAACAAAAGATTCTTAAGAATAATAGAGAAGCAATTAGAAGATTACCACAAGATGATGATGACTTATTCTATGTAACATTCAAAAAAGGCACAATGTATGTAACAGAACCTAGCATTGATATAGATGATACAAGACAGGCATTCTCTGAAATAGAAGGATTAGAATTTAGAGAGGACATGGAAGATTCAGAAAAGGAAAATGACCCATTCAATCAATTACCAGGAGTAACAATATTTCCACCACAAAAAATGAGTAAATCTGAATATGATAAATTTGAGAATGCAATAGAGAAATTAAAAGCAGATAATAAATCTGTATACAAACTAAAGGGAAAAAAGGTTCCATCAATTTTATGGAGTGTAACTGGCGATAAATTATCTTCTGATGAAACTAGAGCAAAAGAACAATTTGAAGTAGACGGTAAAGTAGCATACAGAAGTAATGTAACAACAGCAAAACAAGTATTAGATTACTTTGAGTTATTAACAAAAAAAGGATGGGGAAATAAACCTATGTTTATGCCGGATAGTATTCTTAATCAAAAGAAAGATTCACAAGCAATGAAGGCTATTATTGGTGGAGGCAAAACTGGAGGATGGGGAGAAAAATCAACAATTTCAAATGAATTAAAAACAGTATTACAATCTCCTACTTTTGACCCAGCAAAAATGGCTGAAATTTCAGAATCAGAAAAATTAATGATACCATTACAATTGAGAACCTTAATTGCAGGAGATGACTTATCTGAAGAAACTAAGGAATTAATCAAAAGAGCAGGGATAACAACTGATGAACTTAAAGAATTAAGAGATAAGGCTCAAACAACAGGCCCAGACAAATATATAGATTGGCCTAAATTTCAGAAACTAATAAGGTCTCGCAACAATCAAACTCTTAATCAATCATTTAAAAAACTACAGGATGCTATGGGAGGAGTAATGGAAAATCTATTCAATGAAGACGAAGTAAAATTCTTTGAAGGATTAAAGGGTAAATCTGAAGATGAAGTAGAAGATAGTATTGCTGAATTTTATAATGTAGATGAAGATGTAGTATTAGACAGTGAAGTTACAGTTCCAACTAGAAGAATATTAAGGGCAAATAATATATTTACTAAAACACCTGCTGGATTCAAATTAGATAGCGACCATGCCTATAGAGATAGAGATACATTTACTAGAGTATTTAGAACATTTAGACAAAACAAATATTCAATTGATATTTCAGAAGAGTCTGAGATTGGAGGCATTAAAAATATTAAAAACACAGGAATATTAGAATTAATTATGGATATAGATTTTTATTACTATAGAAAATTAGTTGAAGATTATAATGATATATTAGATGAAGAAGATGAAGATAGACAAGAAGAAATGTGGGTAGAATTATTACCTACTATCCAAAAAGAATATCCCAATATAATACAAGCATTAATTGATGCAACAGATAATAAAATGAAACTTATCATAGATAATAGAGAAGACTATATTAAAGCAATGAAACTCAAAATAAAAAGAAAGAAAAATCAGAGATATGGGATATTAAATAAATTACTAGAAAAGAATCTTATAGTTAAAATAGGGGATGATGAAATTGAGTAGACTAAAAGATTATATTGCATTGAGCACCGATGACTTTGAGCAAAAATATGGCGAAGAATCTTTTGATGAAACTAAAGAGTTAGCAAGAAAAACTAATTATAATGCTTCTTTAGTCATCCCTATAATGAGAGAGCAAAGAGAAAGATTAATTGCAGAAGGGGCTAGTGAACAAAATGCTGATAAGAACATTAGGAGAATCCTAAAAAGAAAAGCATTCAGTGAAGAATTTATTATAAGATATATTTCTGCATTAAAGGGGCCAAAGGTAGAAGGATTCAGAGATTTAATAGAATCTTTTGATATTACTTATTATGGAAAGCCTTTAAAGGCAAATGATTTAGAAGGGGAATTAAATACTAATAAGTTAGTTATTCCTGACGGCATGGAAGATACAATAAGACAAACAATTAAAACCTTAGATATTGATGAAAAATATCAAGGGGCTGTAGAACAATTACTTGATGGATTGGATAAACCAAAAACTAAAGTAAGTATTAAATATTCACCATCAGATATTATAGACACAATAAACCCAGTCAAGACAAGTGACAGAAAAGAGTTTTATGATTTTTGGGAAGAAATTCATCCTTTATATGATGAACTGAAAAAAGCCATCGAAGAAGTATTAAGAGATTGGCAAGATGTATCTAAAGATATATATGATAAGAGTGAAGAAAATAAAGAATTACATGGGCAATACAAAGAAACATTAGATTTGCCTGAAGTCTTCAAGGAAAGTGAACAATTTGTTGAGTTAGAAAAGGAAATGATAACTCTAGCAAAACTATTCACTAAAATGTCAGATAATATGAATTATGTCATTGCAACAGAACCGTTGACCTTTAAATTACATAGCAGACATGATGATGAAATACATGATAATGTAATTGAAATGATAAAAGATGAAATATTAAGTTTACCTGCATTTAATCAAATTGATGCTACTACTGGAGCAGATACAGGAGAAGAAGAATATAAACCTGAACAGTCGGATTATTTTGATGCTTATGATGGAGAAGGAGAGGAATCTAAAACCACAAATCCAGAGGGAGTAGCAGATTTTGACCCAAGAGACCCAGAAGCATATAATGCACATACATTAGAAGAAATAAAAAGAGCCGCAAGTCTCTATAAAACAACATATCAAGTAGACCCACTTACCGCATTAACTCAATTTAAAAACAAATTTAAGAGAGGCGCATTTACTTCAAGAACTTATCAAAAATTTATGGCTCAAATGGAAAACCAAATGAAAGAACTTCGTTCTGCTGACCCTGACATGATAGACCAATTATGGGAATTAATGGAAGATTTAAATGATGCAGCAGAAGAATTAGTTGATGTATCAGAAGATAATTATTATGTTCCTCTTGCTTCAGAAATGGTTAATATATTAAATAAGTCTAAAGAGGAAAGCATAGGTAATTTAAGCGACATAGATAGTTTTCATAAAGAACTACTAGAAAACATTCAAGATATAGTAGAAGTAGAAGATGATAAAAGTATGGCTCCTTGGATTACAGAATTTATTGACACGAAACAAAGTGTATCTAGTGAATATAGCCAATCTGATGCAGATTCAGAAACTACTCCTAGAATGGCTAGATTCCAACTAGGAAAAACAGGTATGCCAAGAGCATTAGGTAAATATGCAGAATCTATTACAGAGTTATTAAGGGTAGTTAATGAGTATTATGTTATTCCAGCAGACAGTCATTATTTACCGTTTGAAACTATCCCTGCACATTTAGATACTAAATTTTTATCCCAAATTAAAATAATAGGGCCAGATAGTTTATATCAATTATTAGAATTTGGATTCTATAGTTTGCAAGGTCAAATGATAGATAGACATGAAATGAATCACATAAATAAATATCTAGAAACAATGAAAAACCCAACAGAAGTTAATATAACTGATGCTATTCAAATAACAGAAAATTTATTAGATGTTTTAGATGATATATTCGATGAGAGATTTAGAGAAAACGATAAGAAATTATTGGCTAAGGTTCTTTTGGGAATAGCAAATAAAAATAATGTTGATTCAAAAGATATTACATTAGATGGAGAATCCATTGATTCTCTGGCCAAAGGCTATAAAAGAAGCAAACATACTTCTTCATATTTCTTGTTAATAAAATTACTTAGACACTATAAAATGCTATTCTTGAAAGACCCCAAAAAGAAAAAGGAAATGACAGAATTTTATGAATTATTAGAAGGAACTAGAAATCCATTATTATTATCATATCAGAGGGATATATTAATCGCTCATGATGAGATACGAAAAATGAATAATAGACCAATACATTATGCATACAAAAGTTTAGAGGATTATGATGATATTGTTGATACTATAGATATAGTTAAATCTAAATATAAACAAGATGTAACAGCAACAGACATAACTTCAATAGTAATAGAATTAGATAGTTTTAATTCTATATCAAAGAAATATGGATTAGGAGAAGAATTAGTATATCATATTAAGGGGTTGTATAGATGAGTTGGATAGGCATATTAAGAAAGAGGAATGTTAACATTTTAAATGTATTCAATGTATCAAAATTAGTTAGAGAAGCCACTAGAGAATGGGCAGATACAGTTCCTATTGGTAGTCATTTTTTCACACATAATATTCGTGAAGGCATTATTCCTTTCTTAGAACCTAAAATTAAAGCACTACTAAAAACAGAGCATCCTGAACGAAGAACTGGACACGCAACTACAATATTTATAAATGCACACTTTAGAGGATTAAAAATGGCAGAAAGGTCAAAATATGATATAACAATGTTTAATGTATTGATGAAGCACCCTAATTGGATAGTTAAAGGTAAATCTCCAGCAGCAGGAGACTATAAAAAGGTAGAATGAATAAGGATGATTAGATTTATATGGGATTTACTATATGGGATATGGTGCTTAGGGAGGTTTAGACCGTGAAACAAAGTATGAGTTGGTTTGATATTTTAAAGCAGGGTAATCATAACGGTATACTGTTACTTTATGACCCTAGAAATAGTGAACCTGAAGCACTAATGGAAAAACATCATCCGATTCATGTTAGTAAGTCTAGTGGTTGGGTTGGCAGTAGGGTAAAAAAATGGATTCCAATTAATGTTAGTGGGTTTGGAGGAAGCGATAATTCACCCCCAGTAGCAGACCATATAGCGGCCATAGAGAAAAAACTAGAAAAACAGTTACCTAAAGAAATGAAGGAAAATATGTTAAGGAGTAAAAGCGTATTGGAATTTATGGAGAAGGTAGAAAAGGAAGGTATAGGTTTTATTTATATTGGGCCTAGTTCCTCTTGGAGAGAGAATTTACATAAGAATTGGTGGGAAATAGGCATGGTTCAAGGAAATGGATTTAACAATATGGTAACTGCTGTTCCTATTCCTAAAGATTATTGGGTTTATGATACTACTTTGAGTAATAAAGCAGGAGTTGCTATTTGGGGTGATGGCCCACACCCCATAGATTACACATACAGTAAGATGGTAGATGAAATGCTTAAACTCAATTTAGAAGAGATGTTTGAAGACCAAGAGTGGCAAAACAAGGGCCACCGTGCAAATCGTATAAGAAGGAATTTAGATGGTGTGGGAGCGAGTAATTTAGGTGGTGTGGGAGAAATCTCTAAGATGATTAAACACATAATAGATAATAACTTAGATAAGAATTGGCAAGGAAATAAGTATTGGAAAATGTATGAAGAAAATCCTGAGTTTAGAGAATACATAGATAGCACAAAACAGGGGACAAGATTCTTTTGAAGGAGTGGGCATAATGAAACAATGGATAATTAGAAAGTTAATTGCGTTTATGGGCAATGCCTATGTATGGTTAGATAAAAGAATAACGCACGAAACAGGCCCAATAATGGGTTTAGAGATTGATGATGATTTTGAAGCAATGTCTAGATATGAATTGTGTAGACATATTGAAAAGAAATTTGATTTAGAAAAAGATTCATTTTGGTTACTTCAATCAACACAAAAAATTAGATTTTGTTGCCAAACCGCTAGAAATATATTGGGAAAGAAATGAATTGGGATATTGATTGGGATTACTGGAACGCACAACTTGAAGGGTTTAAGCAACTTAAAAAGAAAAAGAAAATTTGGCGAGACCATAGGAATGAAACAAAGGAATTAATAGATTCTCTTTATGAATGGTATTGGAGTGAGGAAGAATGAATTGGATGGATATATTAAAGAATCTTGATATTAACTTTGTTGAAGATTGTTGCGCAGATTTACGAAGTAGCGTCATAGCAAATTTTAGCAATACAGGAACTACAGAATGGAATAAATGGTTAATGTTTGTTACGAATTCCACACTTAATGGTGAGTGTGAAGAAGTAGAACAAGTATTAAGCCGAACAGAAAACGAAGGAATTGATTATTTCAAAGAGAAGTTTTTAAATGTTGAATTAACTAGCGGGGAAGAGGGAGATTTGTATTTGAAATTAAGAGAAATCTATAGAGAATATGAATCATGTTTAGAAGATACAACAATGCTTGACCATAGATTTAGATGAGAGGGATTAACATGGAATGGTTTACAGTAATTAAATCAGTAAGAGGTAAAAAATTTCACCCTACAATGGAAAAAATACTTGAAGAAAAATTAATTACTCCAATGAGTGCTAATCAAATTATCGGTATTCTTGCTGACGGAATTTATGACATAAATCAAGAAAGAAAGAAAATAGGAGAAAGACTATTATCTACTAGAGGAATACCTACTAGATTAGCATTACCTCATATGCTTAAAGTGCATCCTAATATAAAGGCAATACCAGGATATACTAAACAAAAAAAGACATATATTTGGGAGGATTAATATGGAATTAGAAGGTATAAATTTTGCTCATAATATGGATATGGAGTTATCCAAAAACTCTTTTCCATATTTCTTTAAAAATGTATTGGGTATGATGTATCCTAAATATATGGAAGAATGGTTAGATACAATGGAAAATACAGATAGAACAGTAATAGTCTGTAGTCGAGACCACGGAAAATCTGTGTTTATGCATTCATGGGTAGTTTGGAATCTAGTATTCCAAGAACCTCCATTTCAAATGCTATACATTTCATCTAACCAAAAGCAGACATTAGTTCACATGAGAGAAATAGATAGAATGTTTAATATTCCTCAATTAAAGAAATTCAAACCGTCAAGAGGATGGGCTATTGGAAATATAACATTAACTAATGGTAATTCTGTTCTTGAAAGGTCAGTAGGTTCTCAGATTCGTGGACTTCACCCTCAAGAAATTATTATTGATGACCCTTTGAAGGAGTTTAGTTTGGTTGGTATTCAAAGAGTTACTGATTGGTTCTTTGGTGATATGATACCTACACTTCACCATACTGCTAGTTTAAGGATGATAGGAACTCCTTTTACATACACTGATATTTTCTCACAGTTAGAAGAAAATCCAGCATATACTCTTAGAAAATATCCTTGTTTAGATTCAATGAATGAACCTCTTTGGCCTGAAAGATGGGACTTAGATTCTTTATTGCAAAGAAAAGCAGAGATTGGTTCACTAAAATTTACAAGAGAGTATTTATGTATACCAGTTTCAACAGGCACAGCACTATTTGCTCCAGAACATATGCAAAATGCTAAGAATGAACATGCTGTGCTTAAATTAGGCCATAGAAAAGAAAAAGGGTATAGATATTATGTCGGTGTAGACCCTGCTATATCTACAGATGGAGATTACAATGTAATTATGGTATTAGAAGTAGATGATAATCAAAATAAGACTGTTGTTCATGTAGATAGAGCCAAGAATGTTCAATTTAGAGAAAATATTGTCAAATTGCGTCTAATTGCGAAGATTTTTGAGCCAGAAGTAGTATTATATGAAACAAATACCTTTGCTAAAGCCTTCACTCAAGAATTACGCTCTGTTTCGGACATAAATGTTAGAGATTTTAACACTACTAGGAGAAAAAAGCAAGAAATCATCCTAAATCTCCAAATGAACTTTGAAAATGGAAAAATTCACTTGCCTTATGCTGATAATAACAGCAAAAAACTAACTAATGCTCTTATTGAAGAACTTTCTATGTTCTCTATCACAGAATCGGGCAAATTTGAAGGAGTGGGGGCGCATGACGATTTAGTTATGGGTCTTGCATTAGCAAATGCGGCCACACAGACTCCGACAGAAGCATTTATGCTCCTTGACGACATGGAGATATTTGATGCTCCCAATTTGCCTCAAATGGGGCTTCCACAGGGTATTATGGGACTGAATTTTTAAGACAGGTGATGATTATGGTAAATTTAAATGAAGAGTCTCTTAATGAGGAAATTGAAGAGAATGAGGAAGAGACAGAGATATTAGAAACACTTAAGCCTAAAGTCCAACAGTTAGAAGCATTGTCAGAAGAGTTACATAGAGGATGGTTAGATAATAAACCTATTAGAGATAATGAATTAATAGCAAAAGAATATGCGGAAAGGTTTGATATTAATTTAACTGACGCAAAAAAGCAATTATTTAATTTTCCCGATAAATATGAAATTCAAGGAAATGATATACCTACTGTCATTAAGGAAATGAGAAAATACAGAAGAACATTAAAGGGAGAAAATAAAATTCAATTCACTAACTCAATAGACAATGTAATAAGTGGATATTCTGACCATTTAGACAAATGTATGGATAGCATTTATTGGATTAGAAAATATAAGATTCCATTAAATAAAATGAATAATAGTGAATATCATCTTAGAAAGTTAAGCACTATAACAAAGGAAGAAGATAAGAGGGATATAGTTAATTTATTATGTAAACATTGGGAAATGGATTTAAATAGAAGACATTTGGATTATGGGCCTGAATATGCTCTACTTACTAAAAAGATGAGTATAACTAAAAAGGCATATAAGAAGGCTTTGAAAGATACAGTTATAGGCAACTCACCTAAAGAGGAAATTCGTAAGAGTATACTAAAGGCAGTTTGTGAAAGTCCGGGTATTTCTTCTAGGCAAATACATGATTCACTTCCTAAGAAATTATACAATAGAACCTCTCCTATGATTATATCTAAACTTGCTAAAGACCAAAATATAACTAATGTTGATGGTGCATATTACAAAATAAATGATGACATTAAGAAAAATATCTGGGCATATACAGCAGCATTTATTGACTCAGATGGATATATTACAATGGATAAAAATCATAATCCAAGAGTAGGATTAGTAGCAACAGGAAATAGAGGCAAAGCATTTATGATGGAAATGCATAAATCATTAGGTATGGGAAGATTGCACTTAGACCAAAAATCACCACAAGATACTAGACCAGTTAACAGATTAAACTTTTATTCAGCAGCAGAAGTTAAAAAATTACTTACTAAATGCAGACCACATTTTAAGATGAAGGGGCCAAATGCAGATGTCCTTCTAGAATTAATTAAAATAAAGAAGAACGATAAAAAGAAAGATTGGTATAAAGATAGAAAGGAAGAATTATTCAAATTAATGAAATATCATAATCATAGTGACAACACTAGATTCGATTGGAAAGAATGGGATATTGATATTAATAACATAAATAAACTCATAGACAATAATAAAATGGAGGCATAAACATGGTAGAAGAAAAGAGAAGATTCTCATTAGGTAATTTGTTTAGAAGGCAAACACCTAAACCGAAAGACAAAGAAGTATTTAATCCTGGTATTCAGGAAAAGAATAATGCTTATATGATTACATCACCTATATTGTATCATGTAGCACAACAATCAGTAATCGTAAGAACTTGCACTACACAGTTAAAGAATGAAATTTTCCGAAGAGGATATATTTGGGAAGAAAAGTTTGTTTCTAAGTGTAAGAGTTGTGGAGCAGAACATAAAGCCCCCGTAGAAAGATGCAAAGATTGCGGTCAAATGAATTTGGTAAAACCAGATGCAAATCAATTAAAGTATGCAAATAAATTCTTAGATAAATATGTGAATAAATCAGAACAAATGTTTATAGATGTGCTAAAAGAATTAGAAGACGATTTGAATATTATGGATGATGCCTATATCATAATAGTTAAGGAGTATTTCTTAGATGCTAATGGAGATATTCGTATGCATAAGATTAAAGAAATATATCGTGGAGACCCAGTTACTATGGCTCTATATACTGATGAAGATGGAACTAAAGGAACAGCCGGATTTACTTGTATTAAACATAGAGATATGATTTCACAAGAAGATGGTAGCACCTGTGAATATTGTGCTAGTAAATTATATCCGGTGTATTATGTTAATAGGGCGCATGGAGAAGAACAGTATTACCTAAAGGGTGAAGTATTACACTTCAGTAAATATAATCCAAGTAGACTTTATGGGTTATCTCCGGTGCTAACATTATGGAATCACATTACTACTTTAATTGCTATGGAGAATTATGTAAACTCTTCTTACTCTAAGGCTAGAATGCCGAGAGGATTGTTAGCAGTTCAAACTAGAAATATTGATTCAATGAAATCCTTTTGGCGTGGTGTCAAAGAGAAGATGGAACAAGACCCACACTTCATACCTGTCATGGGAATTGAAGCAGAAAATGGAAAGGGGTCTATTGAGTGGATTAAGTTCTTGGATAGCCTAAAAGAAATGGATTACATATCTGTTAAGGATGACCTTAGAGATAGAATATCAGGATTTTATGGAGTTAGCAAAGTATTCATGTCAGACAATTCTGCTAGTGGTGGATTGAATAATGAGGGCATGCAAATACTTGTTACTAATCGTGCAGTAGAGATGGCACAAACAATATGGAATAATTATGTATTACCATTTATAACTCAAGAATTTGGAGTAACTGATTGGGAATTAAAACTCCCACCATCTGAGGAAGAAGATGAAGTTGCTAAATTAAGAAAGAGAGAAATACAAGTTCAAATAGCAGCATCAATTAAGAATTTAGGATTTGAAGTTGATATGGATGATGAAGGTAGATTTTCATATAAGAAGCCGCCACCAGAAGTAAAAGATAGGCCTAAAGGTGAAGAAGAACAAATTGAGCGAGACCCTTATGCTGGAACAAATATAGACCAATCACATATAGGTGAAATGATGGAAGGTGGAGCAGGTAAACCAACAATGGAAGAAGCAGGGCAACCTGCAAAGGTTAAGGCTACAAGAAACAAACCTTCTAGTGCAACAGGCCCAGATAAGAGATTTAGTGGATTACCTGTTGATGCAGGCAATCAAAATGTGGATAAAAGAACCGAAAGGAGAGTAGGTTAATATGAGTTGGTTTAATACACTTAAAGGATATAGGCAGAATTATAACCCAGGATATTATGGGAGTATTCCTCAATTTTATCATTACTTAACAAGAGTATTTAGACCTGCCTCTCAACATACACCAAAATATTTAAAGAAAAGATTGGGTTGGGATGAACTTGATTTGGATGATAAAACTGCGATTATGGAACATTTTCAAAAGATGGATGATGATAGACTAAAAGAGGATGGTGACCATAAAGGTTGGAGAAGCAATTGGATTGCTGGAATATCTGTAGATTTTAGTGATATAAATAATCCAGTAGTAAATAAACAAATGTTTGAAGAGTGGAGAAAGGCGACTCAAGCAGAAGGTAAAGATGTGAGTGGTTATCATAATTCTAGTTGGGTTCAAAGAAATTCTCATAGACTCATTGAAGTATATTTAGAAAGGAGATGATAAAATGACAAAAACAGTAAGAGAATTAGAAAGGGAACTTTCTATTGCAAAAAAGAAGGAACGCATGGAAAACAGAAAAGACCATGTGAATAGAGACTTTGGATTAATTGAATCTAAAGCAGTTAGAAAAGAAAGACCAACTTCAGGAGATACTCCTGATTATATTGCTCTTCCTAGCAAAAAGAAAGGAAAAGCCATCTAGGTGATTTAATGAACTTTATGGAAATATTATGGAAAGAACATGGTATGACCATAGCGAAAGCAACGACTACTTTAGATGAGATAATGGCTTATTGGCAGACAAATCTTGGTATGAGTAAAGTTGACTTAAAGGAGGCATTAACAAATTGGGGCAAAGAATATGGGGAAAACGCAATGATATTTTGGACTGATAAAGATATAGAAAAACCAAACTTATTAATGGGAAGTCGCCCAAAAGATTCAATTCCTCACACAAGAAAAACACCAAAAATAAAAGATAAGTCATTTATGAAACATGCATTAATTCAGATAAAAACATCGGATAATAAAGTAATTATAGAGAAATTAGTTGATTTAATAATTAAAGAAAAAACCGGCAGAGAAAAAATAATATCTGAAAGGGATAGAGATGAATATACTCAAAGTGGTAAGAAGGGCGGTGCAGAAATTAGAGAATATACTGCACAGGAATCAGCGTTAGCCAGTTTATTAAATGATATAGAAAAAGGATATAATTACAAAAAGAATAATAAATTATTGAGAGAACTTATCGAAAATAAAGTCTTAAGCAGTAGTTATTTATCAATTGTTTCTTATGATTTATTCAGTTCTAGTGATACTAAAAAAGTCCATCCTAGATTAATAGAAAAATTAAAACAACCTAATACATTTAAAGCATTTATGGAATATCTAAAATCCAATGGAAAAAACTTACCTAAAACTTCTACTATGCGTGGCGCACTTAAGGTATTATCAGGCAAGAAAGCCGGAGGAAAAAGAATTCTTGATGTTTTATTGAATAGACCAGAGGAATATAGATTTAGTGAAGATATATATGATAATCACCTTAAAACTATTAATTCATTCATAAAGAAAAATATAGAAAATTTTGATAATACAACACAACCAATAAAGATTGATAATCAATGGAATTGGACAGACTTTTTGAATACAATAAGAGATAAATATAATTCTAATAGTAATTTGACTATAGAAGAATTTGAAGGAAAGGAAATAGTTAAATTAATAAAGGAAGTATTAGAGGATATAGAAGATTTAAAACGCGCTCAAAAGGCTAAAGTAAAATTAATAGAAATAGGTCAATCTAATGGAAAGAGCGGCACAATAAATAGTGATGATTATGATTCAACAATGGCAAGTATTAAAGTTCTAAAACAAACATATTATTTTGATAGACACATGGATGAAGCACAAAGAAAAACAGATGATAGTGCTCCCGGCAAATTAGAACAAACAAAGCCAAAGAAAACAAGCCCTGTGAATTTTCAACAACAACAAATTTATAATGCATATAAAGATTATAGAAAGGCTATTTGGAAGGAACGCCAAGAATTAAAAGGACTCAAAGAAGAACTTGAAGAAAATGATACAGAGTTAAGTCGAACTTATGATAAAGAACAGTTAAAATTAAATCCAGATTACAAATCACATGCATCTAAGTTGAAGGAAAAGATGGAGAAGACTAAATCTAAAATTGATAGAATGAGTAGAAGCCTAGATGCATTAGAAGACAAATATCCTGATATAACATTTAAGGAGGAAGAAGAATGAGATGGACATATGAACTTAGAAAAGAGGATAGTGATATTTTTGATAAGGCTACCCCAAAACAAAAGAAAAAGTTGAAGAAGTTATTACAATCAACTCAACCAACTGAATATATGGGTCAAGACTTTACAAAGTTAGGAGACCTATTAGAAGAATTAAAAGGAATAGGTGTGAATAAATCATCTAAGAAAATGCAGAAGAGATTTGATACTTTTGAAGAAGCAAATTTAGATATGGTTGCGGCTGCATCTGAATTAAGAAAAGAATATGAGATTCTATATCGTCAATTACGAGGGATGGTATATCCAAAGAGTAAAGGCGACTTAGGAGATGAGAACAATGAGTGAAAAAGATAGTGAAATGATGCTACTCTTGAAAGAGTTAGTAAACAAGGTAAAACAGTTAGAACAGGCTGTTTATGATAAAGACAATCTTTTAATGAAATCTGGGTATGTAGTAGTCAATTCTCCTACACCTAGTATTTCTGGTGGAGAAGTTAATGTCGAAACCGATAAGATTGCAAAGATGGAATGGGAACAAATAAATGATATGGTTTCTAGAATAGAAGGTGGTTATTGATGGTAGAAAAAGTAACAAGAGAAGAAAGAATGGCAACATTAATGAAGCAGGCAGCAGAAAAGGCAATAGAGATATTGAATGCTAATGACTTCAATGAAGATGATTTGTCTGGTGAAGAAGTTAAAGTAACTAAGCCGAAAGCAGAAAAGGTTTCTGATGCTAAAGGCGGAGATGAACAAGCAGACAACAGAACCAGCAGAGACACTAAAGAGTGATTAGATGGTAGAATCTGGGGTATTCGGAAAAAAGACTGGTGCTATGGCGAAGCGTGTCCTTGACTTTTATGAGGATATGCGCTATAAATACTTGTCTGCTTTAGAAGACCCTAAAGAATATGGTAATGAATGGAAGGCAGCAGTTAAGAGGATAAGAACTGATTTTGATTCACTTGGAGATTTTAGCGCGGAATTAAAAAAATACCTTGACGAAGACAATGTATTTAATGACGAGGTTAATAATCCTCAATCAAATGCTGCTGAAAAATTATACAATTCAGTAAAGAAAATGCGCTTCAAATCAGATGAAATGAACGACCCCTTTGCTAAACAAATGGGGGATAAGGTAGTTGAAACATTAATTAAGACTCCTTCTATTTATGCTATGTTCTTACACTACGCTCTACGCGCACATACGCATAGCATTAAAGAGAAATCTTGGAAGGCCCACGACTTAAAGCCTGATGAGATTACACAAGGGGCTAAGGGGTTAGACCTCAAATTAGATGATATTCCTCTTTATATCATTGAACATTATGGTGATAATGCAGACACCACTAGAGTTAAAAGTAAGTTTAAGGGAGCATTAAATCTATTAGAACAAGTCTTCCTTGAATCGAATGATTCAGATAAATGGGATGAATTAATTGATGTTCAAATAAAGAAGGATGATAAAGACGAGGATGAAAAAGAAGAGAAATCCGAAATTAATTTTATCGTTCCAAATAAACCAATGTATAGAATATTTGAAATAGATGATATTAAAGAACTAAAAGGATTTAGTGGTGAATATTTAGTTCAAGAAAAATTTGATGGAATCAGAATACAAATCCATAAATCAGATAATAAGGCTAAAATCTATACTTACAATGAAAAGGATATTACAGATAAGTGTAAAGATATTGTCGAAAAAGTAGAACAAAAAAGATTCGGTGATATGATTTTAGATGCGGAATTAATTTTATATGATGGTGATGAACCATTACATAGAGCAGATACTATAGCCCATCTATTTAAGGGTAAATATAAAGATGCCACACTTAAAGCAAGGGTGTTTGATATAATGAATCATGATGGTAAAGACCTTGCAGATTCACCACTTAGAGAAAGAATAAATATATTGTTTTATCAATTATCTCCTGGTTCATCAGACCTATTCAATTTCCCCTCAAAGAAAAATTCTAGAATTGCAGATTCAATTAAAGACATAGAAAAATATGGTAAAGATATAATGTCTTCTAAAACAGCAGAAGGAGTAGTAATAAAAGATATAGAATCAACATATTATCTTGGGAACAAAAAGAACCCAAAATGGATTAAGTGGAAGAAATTTGTAGATTTAGATGTTATTGTTTTAGATAAGAAAAAGACAAAATCTAATTTATATTCTTATACTGTTGGAGTTGGCCCTCTCGATGGAGAACAAAGTAGGGAACACAATGGAACAGAATTTGAAGGGAAAACATATTTACCTGTAGGTAAGGCTCTTAATACAAAACAATCAGTTAGTATTGGTTCAATCATTAGAGTTAAAGTAGATGAAGTTAGAAGGAAGGGAACAGGCTATAGTCTTTATTCTGCAAAGGTAATTGAAATACCTGAAGTGGAATCCCCAGAGAAACTGATAACTTTAGAACTTTTATCTAAAGAAGGAAGAAAGTCCCTTAAATATGATGTTCAAGACGCTCTACTTAAATATACAATAACTGATGGTATTCATGGTAAAGCAGACATTATAATGAAATCTGATTATGAAGGATTTACTATCTATGGTTTTGAAGGAGATGAGTTAATGCAGAAAAATGCTTTGGCTGATATGGATATGTGGAAGGAGCAAATAACTGAGATGATTAAGTCTTATACTTCTGACTCAAGAGTAGCAATTAAGAATTTCTTACATAAAGAAGGAAAACCAACAGAAGTAAAGGATATATTTGAGTTTATGGTTAAAAACGAACCAGAATTAACTGAAAAATTATGGGATGGATTATTTACTAAGTTTTCAAAGTGGATAGATGATTATGATGATTTTATTCAAGTGTCTCCAACTACTTACATAGACAATGATTTGAAAGTAATAAAAGATGAAGAATCAACGGGTGATTCTGGTTCATATAGAATGTATGTTAGAAAAGATAATAATATAGAATTTATTATTAATTACAAAGATAAGGATATGATTTGGATAATTGATATTGAAGATGCAGAAGACATATATAATTTATTTGGAAAGGCAGGTAAGTTTCCGGCACAAGTTGGAAAGAAGAGTCAACCTGATAAATTATTAGATAAGGGAGAAGTAATATTAGGTGTTCAAAAGCATGGTTATCATGAATATAAAATTAATGGAAATAAATTCAAGACTAGACTTCACTTTAGAGTAGTTCCTATAAAGGATGAAGATAAATGGATTGTATGGACTGGATTTAAACAAACAATGTTAGATTCAAAAGAAGACGAAGGCATATGGGATATTGCAAACGATAGGCATAAAAAGTTAGCCATGCAAATTGCCTAATGTCGCTGACTTCATATAGTCAAAAAGGAGAGTGAAATCATGTCCGAACTAGGATTAGTGAAAAGCGACACAAATGGCGACTTTAATATACTAAAATCAGATGAATTAATAATTGGTGGATATGCTTCTATTGAAATTGTAGATAAACAAAATGACTTAATTACACTGAGCGCACTTAATGAAGCAGTTAAGAAATATATGGAAGTCAAGAAATATAGAAATGTAATGTCTAATCATTCAAATGTTCAAGTCGGAGATGTTATAGAAAAATATCGAGATAAAAATGGACAAGTTCATAAAACACAAGTAGATGATGTAGGATTTTATGTTGTTATTAAATTAAGAGATGACATAGAAAAAGCAAAAGAAATTTCTAGAGGAATTAGAAAAGGAACATTACGCTCATTTAGTATAGGTGGACAAGCACTATCAAAAAGAAAGAAAACTAGCCCTGATATTGGCGAGTATAATGAAATAGATAAATTAGAACTCCATGAAGTCACAATTTGTGAAAAAGGAATAAACCCGGAAGCAAAGTTTGACATTCTGAAGGAGGATAACGATATGACCGAAAGATTGGAAAAAGCGTTAGAGGAACTTAACGACCTCATGAAGGAAGTTAATGACCTTAAGAAAGATGAAGGGGCAGACCCTGATTTGGATGGTAATGCAGAACTATTATCAGAAGATTCAGATGCTGCTTCCGTAGAAGCAATGGACACTGATGAAGATTCATCAGATGCAGATGAAGAATCTGTAGAATCCATGAATAACTACGATGCAGAAACAAAGATGAGAAATGGGCCTGAAGGCCCAGTAGAACACGGATATGGTGAAGATTTAGCCGCAGGGAAAAAGCATTCACAAGCAGGACAAGTAGGACAACTATACAAGGAGTGGACTAATGATGATTTCGCTACTTTAGACCTATCTGTTGAGAATGTAGAAAAGGCGTATGACGCTTTCAAGGCAGAACAACTTGAAAAGATGGCTTACGATACCTTGAAATCCAAGTTTGCTGAAAGGTTTGCTAGTGAGCAATCTGTCCGAAAGGCTGATGTTGCACGAAGCGAATATGATGCTAAGAATGAGGTTGAAACCCTAAAGGAAGAGTTTGCTTCTCTTCGTAAGAGCCTAACAGAACAGTCGAATGAGATTGTTAAGGCACAAACAATAGAGGTTCCCGATTTTGATGTTAATGAAATGTCTTGGGGAGACATTCATAATGTCATAGCAAAATTTGAGGAGTGAATAAGATGAGTTACATTAAGACAATGAAAGACTTAGAAGCCGCTACCTACGGAGTTCGTGGGGGAAGCGGTAATGCTTTGTTAAAGAGTGCAGGAGTTGTATCGTGGGGTTCTTCAGGAACAGGCCATGATACTGATGTTGCTGGTTTATCCGGTGCTTCAGGACTTGCTGACTTGTATAACAGGGCTTATGGACAGAAAGTATGGTCTATGCTTAACCAAGAGGTTAATGCTTTGGCTATGCTCGCTAAGAGGCCATATACAACAAGTGGCTGGCGAGTATTAAAGAAGAGAGCAGAAGGTGGTTCAGGTTCAACCTTCGATGTTACATTAAGTGGCGCAGCAACATCTCGCGGTGTTGATGCTCCATCTGCTGATAATATCGGTGGTGTCGCTGAGAACGCATCTTTAGGAACTGGTAATGATATTCCGGCCATTACGCCAGAATACACAAAGTTATTCACCAGTCCAAAGACTGTGGCTCATTTGTTTGAGTTCTCAGAATTGGCTCTTGAGATGGCTAAGATTGATGACGGAGTAGGCGATTTACGCGCTTTAGTCCGTGAAGATATGGGAAAGCATCATGCTGAAGTTCAGAATAAGATGCTTCTTATGCCATTAGAAGCCTATGACCAAGTAATCACTGGTAGCGATAACCGAGTAAATATCAACAAGAATTACACTTCGTTGATGAAGGTTGTTGCATCTAGTAAAGAAATGGAAGCAATGGTTGATGCGTCAATGCTGGATGATTCTACATCTAGCACTGGTGGTTTAACTGCTACTCTAAGCACCATATATGGAGCAACAGACAGGCAATTAGTCAGCAACGCATTTAACGCATCATTCCTTGATGCTGAAGTAGATTTTGGTAGTGGATATGCAGCAGGTGATGCTCGCGTTCTAACGCTAACAGTCATTAACGACATGCTACGAAGGCTACGAGAGAATGGTGGTTCGCCAAAGGTTATCTTAACTGGGTATGATACTATTCAGCATTTAGGTGACCTATTACAAGCACAAGAAAGGTTTATGGATAGAAAGGAAGTTATCCCTACTCATAATGGAGTGCGCGGTGTAAAGGGTAAGGAAGTCGGCTTTAGAGTTGCTACCTACTACGATATACCAATTATTCCATGTAAGGATATGCCTAAGACTGGAAATGGTTCTAACAAGTTAAGTGATATGCTTATTCTTGATACAGACCACCTTTGGATGAGTGTGTTAAAGCCAACCCAATACTTTGAGGATGGAATAGACCACGGAAATCCATTTGGTGTAGGAACACTAGGTAATCAGGCAATGTATCGAACAATTGCCGAAACCGGGTGTTCTTTCTTCAAGGGACAAGGTAAAATAACCAACCTAACAAGTGCATGAGGTGATTAAGTATGGCATTAGCATATACGGTAACAACGCTGGCTGACCACAAAGGCATTACTGCTCCTAAAGCAGTTGGTGATGAATATGTGGTTGATGCGGTAATTGATGTAACTTCCCATGTTGCGGCAGGCGCAGTAATACCTGCTACGCAATTTGGGCTTTCAACTATCCATGCAGCGTGTATTACAGGACATGAAGGTGCAAATCATCGTTATCCTAATATTGAAACGACAGCAGCGGGGGCTTATGAGTCCTCTACATCAATAGCATTAATGTTCACATCATTAGATGGGACAAACGCTACAATAGCCGATGACGGCGATGTAACTTGTGCTGTAAGAGTTAGACTTTGGGGCAACCTTTGATTGTTATATGTGGCCTTTGGCCCCTTAACGGGGGTCATTGGTCACTAAATAGTGTTAACATAAGTGATTAAGATGAGTAAAATAGAATTAAGCAAAAAGGGCTTTCCAATAGTATTATCAACAAAATCTCACTCAAAGGTGGTTTTTGGCGAGAAGATTGAGATTGACCCAAAAGAAGCATTAGTTTATTTAGGCGATAATAGGTTCAAAATAACTTTTGATGCTTCAGATAGGAAAATCCTTAAGACTTGCAATGAACATCAGACAGCATGGCTTCGTAAAGAATTCAAAGTAAATGGTGATATTGATAAAGTGTTAAGGAAAATGTTCCCAGAAGTTAATGTAATGAAAAAGGTTATGAAACCTGTATTAAAAGAAAGGACAGAAGAATCAAAAAAGCCTAAGATTGCCAAAGAACCTAAGAAGGAAACGGCGGGTTAATATGTGTAGCCCATCTTGGAGCAACCGAAGGAGGACTTAGTTATGTCTGGTGGATGCAATAATACAGGAGTTTTAACTGTTTCAGGAAGCGGAACAGCATCAACTCAAGCCATTACTGGCCGTATTAGAATACAATCTATTAAGGTTAGTAATGATGCAGCAGTAGACAAAACAGTAACTTTCTATGATGGAACAGCAAATAGTGCAACAAAGATAGCAGAAGTCCATGTAGGTGCAGTAAATCAGAATATTGATTTCGACATGCATGGTGCAATTGCTATTAATGGTGTTTTTGTTGAAGTTTCAGGTAGTGGAAGTAATAGTGGGGTAAGTTTCTCGGTTCAATACTTTTGAGGGATAAAATGCCAGCACTAGAAAGAGACACAAAACTCGTAATGACGATATTATTCGTTGGTGCGATTAGCGGAACCAATGTTTACTTTTATGGTAAATATGGTAGTATGATTGCTTTTAATGAATATGCCCATGCTTTGATATTTGGGCTAATGACTATTGGAGCAATATTAGCAATGAAAGCAATATTTGATTTAGCATTAAATGATAAAATTGAAATGTTTTTAGTAGATAGAAGAATAGGAGCATATTGGGCTAAAAAGCAAAGAGATGCTGAACAGAGGGAAAAAATTCGTCAAAGTATGAGTTCATATAACCCTATGCAAACACAATATATGCCTGTTCCTCCATTACCAAGACAAGAGGAACCAAGAGTTCCTACTTCATTCTTGGCTCAAATTGAGTAGTGAGGTAAATGCTTGAAGCAATTACAATGGGCTTTGATGAAACCACATTAGCGTATGACTTACAAAGAGCACATTCGGCTGATGTATGGTTTCTTAGGGCTAGATATTTCTTTTGGGGGACAGTATCTACAATTGTAGGCTTTCTTGTTGGACACGCATTACCCTTATTTGGGGTAAATGTGTATAAAGAAACATGGGAGGGCTTCTGGAATTTTTGGCACCATTTAGTAGGATGATATTATGTCTGTAATGACAGGCTTTGTTATCATCATGGCTGAAAAATTGGGTCATTTTTGGAGAAAAGTTCACGCTATTCCTTTTGGAGTATATGGCGCAACAAAAGTAGGAAAAACAACATTGCATCATCAAATGAGAACAAGAGGAGAAGTTCCAGATATTAAGGATAGAACCGTTGGAAGAGGCAGGGCTACCAGAAAGACTATTAAAATTGATGGAGACCAACATACAATCAAAGCAGCAGATGTAGGAGGAGAAACACTTTATTGGGGCGAATGGCTTAAAGATATGAGAACCCGTAAAGTAAAATACATTATATTCATGATAGATGATAGACACATGGATAAACATTATGATATAGAACAACAGTTATGTTGGAGTTTTTTAGTTGATACAGTATGTTCTCCTTATTGGGATGTAATAAATAAAAGGAAAAGAAAAAAAGCACATGACTATCCAATTGCAATAGGACTATGGGCAAATAAATTCGATTTATGGAAAGACAAATATCCTTATGATGATATACAAAAACACCCAATATTCGATTCATTTAAAGACGGTATGGCTAAATTAAATGATAGAGGAATACCCTGCTTCAAATACATAGTAAGTGCAAAATCAGATTCAGAAATGGTATATAGAGGATTAGTAACAATGATGGAGGATTATTAATGGTAATAACTAACAATTGTTCTATGGGCCTTGATTGCTATTGTAAGGAGTGTTTAGAATGAGCATGCAATATAATCCTCCTTCATTAATTGGAGCAACTAATGCTCAAGTTGCTAATGCCTTTTTACCTCCTATAAAGTATGCTCGCGCTGCTGGAGGAATAATGAACTATGACTATAAAAGTTCTAAACCGAAGAAACAATTAAAGGAAATGATTAAAATTCTTTGGCCGCAGAAAAAGACATTCCTTAAGATTCCCTATAGTTTTCAATTCAATACAAGAGATAGATGCGTTGTTTGTGGAACTCACAAAGTTTGGGAAGCATCTGACCAAACAAGACCACCATTACCTCTTCATAAAGTTAGGAAGGGTTATCCAATGAGAGGCACTTATTGTGATAAACATGCTAGATTACACAAACAATATGAAATGTTAGAGCAACAAATAATAGCCGATGAACATGGCTTAGAATTTAAAAGGTTTGTTCCTACACCGAAAGTTCCTAAAATCTTACAATCTGCACCGCTAACTTCATTAAGGCAGACCGACATCGAGGCATTGAGTGAGGTTGGCTGGACAATAAGACCCCCGCAAATGCAATCAGAAACATTAGAAGATGAAATGTTTAGATTAACAATAGAAAGCCAAGCAATTAATAAGAGAGTATTGAAATTAATCTCTGGTGGCGCACAAGTAATTCCTCAAGTAATAGAGGAGGTAGAATAAAATGGGTTTATTTGGAACAAGTAATAGTTCGCTATCTAATCAGATAACGAATCAAGGACAGTCAGATTTTAAGGTGATGAACAACCTTTTAACCTTACAGGATAATCATGTGGAAGAGTTTTTCCAATATCATGGAGAATCATTTTTAACGTCTTTTGAAAAATTAATGGAAGATGTAATAGAAAGAGTAGTAAGTCAAATGCTAGTTAAACTAAAATTTGTCAGTAATTCTAATGGAGAAATATCAGTTCATTCAGATGCTCTAAGAGAATATGAATCAATAACTGCTGAAAATATTACATTAGATTTACAAACTCTCTTGGCTTCTGCATTAAATACGGAAGTTATTATGCAAAGAAAGATGGCTAAACAACAATATTTAGAATCGCAAGGATTCTCAACTAGTTCAATGCCGCAACAAAGTATGCCTCAAGGTATGCCACAACAAGGTATGCCACAACAAGGTATGCCTGGAGGTAATCCTCAAGGTTTAGCCCCATCACAGATTCAAGGAAGTAATGCTGGAGTTGCAATGAATAATGCTATGATGCAACAGCAACAGGCATTCAATAATCAAAGTGGCTTCCCTGTTCCGCCGTCAGGTTATGACCAAATGAATAACCCATATTGGATTGACCCTATGACCGGACAACCCACATATACACCACCATCTAGCGGATTGGGCCTAGGAAACGCCATAAGTAAAGGTTTGGCTTGGGCTTCTTGGTTAGCATGAGTGGAATGATATGGATATAATTATACCTAAAAATTTCAAGGTTCATAATAGAACCTATAATTTAGGTGATGCTGGCGTAGAATTACAAAGAGAGAATTTAGAGGGGTCTCCCTCTAATCATTCATTATTTGTATATATGCTGAAATATCTTATGTCTCCTATGGATGGAGAATTATCTGATATTTCAAATAGTATGAAAATACTATTGAAACCAGAGGTTTTAGAAAAGGCATCAGGATATACACATGATATGGAAGTGGATGCAGAAGAATACAAAAAACATATTAAACATGCATGGGAAGAATTAAGCGAATCGGTCATGCATGATAATATTGAAACATTTGATGAAGAGGGCAATAAATTATCAAATGATGATGGAACGCCAGCAACTAAAGAAATAGGACTTTTATATATATTAAGTAATCAATCATGGGTTCAACCGGAAGAGAAAAAAATAATTAATTCTATGATTAGACAGATGCCTGAGAGTGGGAAAAAAGCACCATTTAATGACATATTAGATACAGTAGATGCAACAGGAAAACCACAAATAGGTAGAATCGGACAACAAAAAATAATGGGCTATAGAAAAGGCCAACGGTCTGCTAAATTATTTGATGCAGCAGGTAATAAAAAGCCCTTTTATCCCATTTTAGATATTCTAAAAAATGCTGATGTTTCTACATCGGCAAATGAATCTACGGCTAAAATAAACAATAAGGTAATAATAGAATTAAAAGAGCATCCCAAGCCCAAATACATTGAAGACGGACTTCAAGTATTAGACATGAAAGAAATTACTATTCATTTTGATAGAGCATTTGCAGTTCTTCGTGAAGAATATGGCATGCCTATGAAAATGGAAAGTATTGGTTCTGCAGAAATAGAAACTATGTCTAATGATAATGGAACAATAGAAAAGGAAGACTTAATATCTTCTCCAGATGCCGGTCATATTGAATTAGATGCAGAAGGTCTCCCTAAGAAACAATATGGAAAAGGTGTATTAGAACTAGACGAATACACAACTAAATTAAAGGATAGATATTTAAATCATTTCAATCATGATATAGAATTATCTGATGAAGAAAAGTGGTATGTAAGAAGAATCAATTTGAAATTAGAATATGATTCACAATTGAATAAAGATGAAGTAGACGAAGAATTAATAGTTAGATTATATCAATATAGAATTATAAATAGGGATAAAATGAGTAGTTATTTTAATCATGGTAAATATAATGATAAAGGATATGAAATTAATGAGAAGGAATATCAAGTAATAGGGAAACTATTAGATACTGATGATGGCCCAGATAACCAAAAGGAAAGAGAATTACTTCAACAATATAAAATTCATGGAATATCTAAAATTACTGAAAAAGAAAGAGATTCAAAAAGAAAACAAAATAAAATACTTATTCAAGGATTTCCTGGAGGACAATTTGCTGACCGTAAATTATTTGATGATATAGGAAAAATCGACCTTAACACTATGGACTTAAGAAATGCAGCAGGCCATATTAGTGAATTCCGAGAAGAATTCATTAAAGCAATTACTCCAGGCGATGAAGGGAAGTTAAAATTTAGTATTGGTATTCTTGGTAAAAAATCACATGGAGGACATGTTCTATTAGATATAAAATTTACTCCTAAAGTAAAAGGAGCATACGCAGATATGCAAACAAAAACCTATTCTAAATCCGGTAGTCAAAAATTGATACCAACAAATATACGACCAGAGGTTTATTTAGACAGGGAGAATAAAAGAACCGGAAAAAAACAAAGACAGCATTCATTATCAGAAAGAGGAGGACAGACTATGTGGTATGAAGGAATACCTAATGCAATAACATTCTTATTCTATCTAAAGAAGCAATTACAACGATTACAAAAAATGGTGATGCCACATGTCTAGATTAAAGTCAGCCAGTGATTTTACTGGTATTAACCCAAATTACACAAACGGAAAGGGTTATTATACAACCCATGTTGATGTATCTGATTTACTTCAGATTAGCCCATCAACAGATGCAGACGGAGATGGTGATTATTCATACTTCACTACTTCTTCTACCCCATCTAAAGCAATGGTGGGTAAAATAATAAAAACAGTGGAAGGCAAAATAGATGGCTGGATTAAACAATCTTATAGGCCAGAAATAATTGAAAATGAAATTCATAATTTTGAATCAGGGAGACTAGTAATATATCCAGCAACTCATTGGAAAGATTATATTGGGTTCATTCAACTAATATATCCGAAATTACGCAAGGTTGTAAAATTAGAAATATATGAAGGTGATTCTTGGAAGAATATCGCTTCTTCTAGTGTTAAATATACTCCACCTACTTCTGCTACTACACCAGCATTTACACTTAAATTATTAGTCGCAGGCTACACTTTCACCTTAACTAAGGGAAATTCTAATGGGTTCTATGATGTTTATGGACAAAAAACAACTGTTTCTCAAATATGCGATGCAATAAATGAGGTATTTCCTCACGATACTGCACAATTTACAGGAGAAACTTCTCCAAAAATAACAACAGAAGATGGCGGCACAACAAGAAATGTCTCAGATTTCTTTTACGCCTCTCCTGCTAATGATGGAAAATCAGTCGAAATTTCTTCTCTATTACCGTCTGATGCTGGAAGTATTTGCTCAATTATTGAAACCATTGATGGAACAGCAGTAACTACTAATTTCACAGACAATGAAGATTCCGGCAGAGAAGGCGATTGGTGGAAGATAGCAGAAGAAGGTAAAATTTACCTTAAGAAGCAATGGCCGTATCTAAAGAACAATTCTATTAGAGTAACCTATATTACTGGAGCATCCAGAGTTCCTGCAGAAATACATGATGCTGCAACTAAAATGGTTGCTGCTGAGATATTGGTTCATGATGATAATAGTATCTTGATTGCAGAAACAGGTGCTAATATAGATTTGAAAACTAAACATGATATTCTAATACAAGAAGCAAATGATTTAATTAAGGGTAAACAAAACCTATTACATTTAATTGATTAGGTGGTTATATGGATAAATTAGTTACTTTCAAGAAGTTTCTGCAAGATATAGCAGAAATGGAAGAAATAGTGAGTGATTCTAGAATCCATAAATTTGGTTTTAGCACCAAAGCAATAAGAGAACAGGCATCACAAAGATATATTGAAAGTGTGGAAAGATATTTAGATAAAAATATAGACGAGAAAGTGGAGGCATTTTTGCGTGGATGAAGTTGAGTTCATTATTCGCCTGCTTAGTGATAATTGGTCTAATGCCAGCACTATAGCGGCAGGAAAAAAGAATGTAAAACAGTCCAATGGTAATGCATGGACATATACTCCTACTCCTTTATTTGTAGACATTCGCACATTAGAACCAGGAAGAGGTAAGAGGCTTGATGTAGATGAAAAGGCAGTTATTATTGTATCAGAAGATAATGCCTCTGTTTCACACCCAACAATTGATAGAGCCGTGAGAAATGAAGAGTATGGATTTACCCTTCATTTGAGAGTATTGCACCGTAGAGACTACACTGAACTAACATATTCACGCAGACTACTGCAAGTTTTATATCAAATGGCTCGCCACATCTTAGAGAAGAACGGGCTTAGGCCAAAAGTTTATGATGATTCAGACACTTTAGAAGCAAGCGCGGAATTAATTGAAATTACAGGAAGAAGTGAAGCCAATGATAGAGGAAAGAAATTATTGGGTTATAGGATTCCTGTTACCATGAAAAGGTTTGGAAGAACCATATAGTAAGTAAGTGATATAATGGTATTAAACGAAGTATATACAGGTGCAGGATTATC